>Ga0098038_1000340_pt1 | contig 21391 bp, 33 predicted proteins | sample 5B_taG_FD_75051 | JGI IMG/M metagenome (GOLD analysis project Ga0098038, IMG submission 75051) | Marine viral communities from the Subarctic Pacific Ocean - 5B_ETSP_OMZ_AT15132_CsCl metaG | ecosystem: Environmental > Aquatic > Marine > Oceanic | place: Pacific Ocean | collected 2015-01-08 | reverse complement strand
TTATGACATTTTAGTTGGTTTCAAATTAACTAATTTTCCACCTCTTGCTTTAACCATCTTTGTAGCTTGACCACCTGTATTCAAATCAAAGTAATCAAAAGCTCCTCCATAATCTCCAGCTAATGTTCCACCTTTTTTAGATGTAGCATTTGGTCCAGGAGGTGTTTTGAAACCTTTTTCTTTGTACACATTTACTGCGTCTTTGACTTTACCCATAAATGTTTTGTTTTTTACTTTTTTAGTGATGTAGTTTTTTTTCATTTTACCGTAGCCAAATTCTTTGGCTTCGTTGTTAGCGATACTTGCAGCTCTTGCCTTGCCTGCTAAAAATTTAGCACCAAGTCCAACTCCAAGGCCTATCGCTAAGGCTTTTTTCATTTTTTTACTTGCCATGATATATATCTCCTTTTGTTATAACAGATTTATATTATCATGCAAATATATCTACGACTAGACCGCCCGTGTTGTATGCTTTGAATGGTTTTGTTGCCATTTCTGGGTTCACTTTGATAGCATAAGCTTCAAAGTATAATCTTGGATCTCCCTCTAAAATCTCTACTACATCTCCACCATATCTATCTTGGTATACCTTTGCTTCATCAGCAGTTCTAAAAGCAACCACATGTTCAGTACCCTCAGATTCTTTTGATAGTCCAAATTTTTTATTTGTGCCCACATTTGTAACTATCTTATATGGTTTTTTGGGATCAGACTTAGCTATTTGTATTGTTCCAACTTCTGAATTGTATTCTCTTGCTAGCTTATCCATAGCCGATGGTAATGTAGCTTTTTTGTTTGGGTCAGTCGATACTCTTACCTCAGAGTCGCCTCTAGCTTTAGAGTTTGCACTATAGTTTTTAAATCCTGCTTTACCTGTTCTCGTTCCATAGAATTCAATGTCACCTATATATTTAGATCGTTTTGCATGGTGGAGTCTTTCCACAGGTGCAATAGCTACCCAATCAACTCCTTCATCAGCTGCATTCTTGATTGTGTTTTTCAATGCGTGTGTTCCCCAGTTTTCTTTTCCATATAAAGGTAAGAATGGAATTCCTTCTCCTGCTTCTTGTTTTGTAATATTGGAGAGGTTTAAAGAATTTCTTTTTAGTTCATTAAAATCATTTTTAAGTTTGTTAAATCTAAACATATCATCAGAAGTGGTATTAACACCTTTACGTGCAATCATTTTCATATCCTCAACAATCTTCTCTAGTTTTCTGTTAGATGAAAAAAATTCTATCTCAGCACCAAAAGCATTTTTAACTTTCATTCTTGTAGGATCTATATTTCTTAATTTTTGCGCATAGTCAGATTGTATCTCATCAATCATCATAACTTTTTGATTTGGGTTTGTACCACCTGTTCTAATACTGCCTCTGACATGATAAACTTGATTTGGAATTCCAGAATAGTGGTTGTTATAACCACTTGGTAATCTTTGACCCATTGGTAATGGTTTTGGATAGTAAACTACATCTTCAAAATATTTATCTCCACCTTTTATTCTATATTCACCATAACTTCCATACTTAGGAGTAAACCCTTGAGTTTTCATTAGACCGACTTTTCTTCCTATTTCTAATTCTTTACCTTTAGCAAAATTAACAATTCTTGTTACATCATTCGGATCAATTGCTACACCAGCGTTTCTTGCTTTGTCTGCAATGTTTTGAAATGCCTGTATGTCAGCTGAGAATATGTTATTGAAGTCATCAATATCATCGCTTTCAACAACTCTAAGTTTGTTATTTATTCTAGCTCCTATTTTATTTAAGGACTTTTGTGTTGCTGTAGCATCTTTGACAAGCTGCGCAAGAGTTTCTATCTCAGCTTCAGTCTTACCTCTTGAAGGAATTGCTACTACCTTGTTTCTAATGTCTGTAAGAGCAGAATTAATTTGACCAATAGAATCTTCTGCCTCATCAACAATTTGAGTATTCATTCTTAGTTTTCTTGTTTTAAGATTATTCACAGGTGACTTCTCAACGATGTATAATAAATCCATTTTTGTAAGAGGAATATTTTTTTCTTGAGCAACTTTTAAAAATCCACCAACAAGATTTCCTTGTTTATCAAATTGAGCTATGTTTGAATCCCACAACTCATCTTTCTTTACTGCTTGTGAAATATTTTTAAATTCAGGATTACCTGTCTTAAAGGATCCAGGACCTGTAGATTTAAAATCTTTAATCCACTCACTTGGTTTTCTTGCACCTGCAATTGGGTGTCTTGCAATATAATCCCAAAGTGAAGATCCAATTCTGTTTGTCTTACCACCACGAGATAAGGGTTTCATGTACGCAATTTTTTTCAGTTCATTAGATCTTTCAATTGCTTCTTGTCGTATTTGTTCCTGTTGAGATAATTTAGCTACCGCTCTACCTCTATCAACTTTAGTCGGAGCGATTGTTAACACCTCATCAACTTCATCAACAACTGGCTTCGTGTTCCGTGATAGTGGTGCCTTGGGTGTTCTAAGATTTGCAATTCTACTAATGGCTCTACCGATAGGGTTTCTAAGAGCAAAGGCTCCCGCACCAGCGACCGCGAGCCCAGCTAAACCTTTAATGGCTGACGGTTCGTAAGGTTCTGTATAATCTGATTTGACTTTAGGAACTGTAGACGTAGGCTCGTCCTCAAGCCTTTCCTGTTCCATTAATTCTTTTAATCCTGACATTAATAATATACATACTCCTTCGGAATGTTATATCTTTCCTCTTCATAGTCATCTAACATTTCTATGAATCTACCTTGTCGGTATCTTAACACGGCTTGTGTGGTGCTGTCGACAAAGTCATCGTAAGCTCCGTGAGGAAACGCAGCACATTCTTCAATTACATCTTCTGCAAATCTTTCGCCTTCAGGATAATAAATACCTCCACTTTCAAATACAGGAGCACACGCATTTACCCTTGAATGCTTATCTTTTCCACGAGATGGAACGTAAGGTGTAACAGGTATGCCTACTCTTCTAAATTCTTGTGTTAATGGTTCTCCAGATGCTTTTGCTTCTATAATTACTGTTTCAGGTTCCCAATATTTGTATTGTTCTAATGCTACAGCCTTGAGCTCAGGAAAATCAAATTTACCTTTCAATGCATCTAATAGAATCATTGCAGGTTTACCATCTTCCTTTGGAAAGAAGACACCCCAAGTTGTAATGGCAGAATAGTCTGCGGTTTCTTTTGCACTAAATGCTGTATCATAAGATTGAATAACGTGTTGTAACTTTGGTATATGCTCTGACTCCCAAGGTAACCACCATTCTCTTTTAAGAATTGCTCCTTCTTCTGAGGTTGGGTTCTGCATATATTGAGCAGACCAATTACGAATAGGAAGTGATGCTTTTACTTTTTCTAATTCTTCTAGTTCCCAATACTCAGGCCATACAGGGTTACCTGAATCTAGTATTGCAGGAAAAGAAATTAAATTCCATTTGTCAGCTTTGGGTTCTTTCTGAGCCTTGATTAATCTACCAGTCAGGTCGTCCTCTGCCCATCTAGTCATAACCACGACTATCGAGCCACCAGGTTGTAAACGCTGTCTTGGTCCTGATACATACCAATCGTATGCTCGCTCCATGGCTGATTCTGACATAGCATCTTGCTCAGTATGTGGATCATCGATAATAAGTAAGTCCGCCCCTCGTCCTGTGATAGAACCGCCTACCCCCGCTGCATAATATTCGCCACCATGATTAGTCTCCCAACGTCCTTTAGCCTTACTATCTTCTCTTAGTTTAACATCTCCAAAGATCTGTTTATACTCCCTCTGCTCCATTAAGTTACGAACCTTAGATCCGAACCTTGATGATAACTCTGCATTGTGAGAAACTTGCATTATTTTTAATCCAGGGTACTTCCCTATCATCCATGCAGGAAATAAGAATGAAGCAAATTCTGATTTAGTATGTCTAGGAGGCATATTGATAATGAGCCTTCCTTTTTTTTCTTTTGAAATCTGTGTGAACTCAGAAGCTATATGTTGATGATGCCCCCACTTTTTAGGATTAGGATCCAATCTACATATAAAATCAGGCCATACTTCTTTTACAAAATATATAAAATTATCTTGGCACAACTTTATGTGCTCAATCCATTTTTTCTCTACAGCTATTCTTAGCTGGTCAGTAGTCAGTAATTCTTTTTGCATTGGGTCCCCTTTCAATATAATCCATATCGTTTAAAATTTCTATACATCTATGTAACTGAGTTTTTAGCCCGCGCGCCTAGTTACATCTACAAGTTGCACGTGGGAACTAGATTTTGTGTTTTAGTTTGAGATTGGAACTAGATTTGGTACCTCTATCGAAGGTGGTGCAGGTGGTGATAGTGGTGAAGGTAGAGTGTACCTGTAACCCCGAAGGGTTACAGGTTTAGAACTTTATTGGTCAAAGTTTTGATTTGGGTCGTTAGTTATCATTTCTAAAATAGGTTTTAGATTATTAACCAACTTTGCTTTCAACTCATTTACAATTGGGTCATTAGGATACTGAATAATAATTTCCTCAACAGCACTTTCTAATTGTTTGTACATGAATTGATAATTCAATGTTGTTGAACTTGAATTGGTACTCGCTTGTTCAACTTCATTTGAGTTAGCTTTATTCTCAACTATTTGATTAACCATTTTGATTAGATTACTCATATTAGTTTTGTCCTTTCTCTTGAACTTTGATTTTAATTTCTGTTGTGTCCATATCAACCAAAAATTCCTCGTACATTTTTGGGTGCTTTTCTTTGAACTTAGCAACATCAAACCTTTTCATTTTTCTTTTGATTAATTGAGCAAAGCCCTCAACATCATCAACTTTATTTATAATGATTAGATTTGTTTTCAAAGTTTCAAACAACTCAATATGAGATGGTTTGATTAAGTCATTTGCTTTCTTTTGTGACTTAACTTGTTCAACAGAATAGTGATAATTCACTATGTCTTGTTGTTCTTTTTTTGTAGCTTTCTTAATAAGTCTTGCGACTTTTTTTAGATTGCTCATAACATTTTTCCTTTCATAAGTTAATTGTTATCCCATATATATAAGAAATAAAAAAAGATTAATCAACAATTAATTTAATTAAAAAGAAAAAAATAAATATAAGTATTACAAATAAAAACATCATAGTTTGGTCCGAACTTCCACGACTGGTAACTGGTGCTGGGCAGCTACAGCTTACTTTATCCAACCCCACGCTGTCGTGGGCGTGGGCGTGGGCGTGGGCGTTAGCCCACGCTTCGCAGGTTGTCAGCAAATTCTAAAGCCTCGTGAATCTTCGCAGAACTTTATGAACTCCTCTACGTTTTCCATTGTGAAAGGGTAGGAACTTCCATAATTATATTTAGATTGTATCCAATCCCAAGTATCGTGATCGTCTTTCGGATAGTCAGCAGGTGCAAGGTTTGTCTTACCTTGTTCCTTTTCAACTTTCTTTGCTAACATATCGTGGCAACGTTGAACAAATTTATTATTGCGTTCAGCTTCTTCTTGCATTTCCTCGTTTTCTTTTATTGCCTTTGACACCTCGCCACTTTTAATTAACGCTTTTAATTGCGTTGCGATTTGTTTTGCTAGTACCTCATCAACTTCGTGTCCGTCATTGTGTTGCCAACTCTTCTTGTCAGCTTCTTCAATGCAGTTTGTTTTTTCGCATACGAAGTCAGCGAGGGGACGCCACCACCAAACATTATTTCGGAAGTATTCGCCATTCTTATTTTTATGATTGCCTAGACTATATAAATCAAAGCCCATAGTTGTTTCTCCTTTTGTTAGTTAGTTTGCTAACTCTTATCAAATCCCATCACTCCCTGCAACTAAAAAATTCCAAAACTTTTTTACGCCACCGGCATCTCCCTGACGGCTGCTGGGACCCTTAGCTTAACATTCAGGTAATCTGATGCTGATGCAGCGTGGGCGTGGGGGCAGAAACCCTTGCAAACTCGTACTTACCGGTGCATTCTACCAGCTGCCAGTTCCCAGCTGGCCAGGCAGAAGCTGTCTCTTCTAGAGCTCCAGCATCACGGGGATCGTGGGCGTGGGGGCAGACTAGTGAAAGATTCCAGTGCAGCCTCGGATCAAAGCTGCCAGCAGCAGGATGTAAACCCATCCTGCTTGTTTCGGAAAGAATATGAGCGGTGTTGCGAGGGCTAGTATCCATAACACTTACTTCCCCCAAGTGATACCATCATCGTCAGTCTTGAACTTAACGATATCACCGAGCTTCATGAACATAAGCTTAATTGGCTGATTGTCTAAGACTCCCTGTCCACGAGATCTATCACCCGATGTGATTCTCACCCACATCTTTTCATCTCCGAACTCTTTGTCCTTAAACCACACGTAGACGTACTCCCGCATCTTACGCGACCTCTCAAGTTTCTTGATATTAAAATAAGTTTCTCTACCGTGATGGGGACAGGACCATGCCACATTGTTCTCCTCCTCCCATTTGGCTTCTTCTGACTCTAGTGGGTCACGCATAATGTGCTTTACCATATGATCACCCCCGTCACTGTTAGTAATGCAAACCATAGGGCTGCAAAGATTAGTTCAGGTATTATTGTATTCATTTGTTTCTCCTTTGTTAGTTAACGCACAGCAGTTGAATGGTTAGTTCAACACCATTGCCGTGCGCAGACCTTACATAAGATTACATGGGATAAATGTCAAGAACTATTTTTCAGAACTTTTCCTGAAGCACAAGTTACGCTGCTGGTTGCTGGCCAGAGCTTTATGAGTTCAAAAGCAAACCCCTGATCCATTCGGGACGTGGGGGTGGGAAACGAGCTACCTGCTGCCAGCATCTGGGTCCCAGAGCAGTTGAAAAAAGCAGGGAACTATGGGGTTTCCAACGGCATCGGGCTTCAGGTTTACCAGCTGCTCGCCTGGCCAGCTCCTGTCAAGATCAAATAATCAAGCAACTACGGGCTTTCTTCACGGGACGGGGTTCACGCCCCAGATCCCGGTGAAGGATGGCCAGCTGCCTCCTGAACCAGGGTCCTCAAGTCGTGGGACTTGCGGATAATGACGGGGATTCGGGATTCACGGGACACGGCCAGAAGTTCAATAGGCGCGTGCAAGAGGGGCCTATTCAAGATATACGCTTTACCACCTGCTTTCAAGTATTTAATATGCCAATTGATTTGGTACTTTGACAAGCCACAATTCTTGCTGGTGTTCGCTTTGAGTTCAAGCCAAAATACTTGCTTGTTTACGACACAATGTACATCGGGAATACCATTAATTGTGCTAGATTCTATGCGAGTAAAATGCCAATCTCTATCTAAATTTTTAATGTCATTCCACAGCTTAGATTCTTTGCTTTGAGCCATTTTTAAATCGGTCAAGAATTGCAAATGCAGCCGTAAAAGTCTCCTGTACCATTATTCATAACATGAACATTATGGGGTGCATCGTAATATGTAGTAAGGTGTAATCTAAGAATATCGCATAAATCAAAACAATCCACTTCAGCCATAATCTCTATACCTTTCATCATCTCTTGAGTTACAGCTACAAGTTGATACAAGCCATCATTTAACAAAATAAGATCCATTATAATCTCACGATCTTTGTAATTACTGAATTAGGAATAATAGTAGTGCCACCAATAGTTTCAATATGACCTTCATCTCCATCTCTTCCATCTTTGAGTCCATAGTCAGCAAAAATCCTAGTAACACCTTTTGCACGTGAAACCATCCAACCTCGTGAAATCATTCTACCAAGTTGTGACTTCTTAAGCTGTTCAAAAGTTTGCCAACCCGTTTCACCTACGATATCCAACCAATGCACCTCTACAAAAGGATAATGTTCTATTTTTTCTTTTGGGAATTTTATGTTTACATCAATGTGTTTTGTTTTTTTCAAAAGTCTTTTACTTTTCATTTATCATCCTTTGTTTTAATTGAAACAACACCTATGGATGTCACAAGAGTACTATTATGTACTTCGTTGAAGACTGTCAAGAAATCTTTCCAATCTTTAGTTTTCAGTAATTTGATCTGGCGTAACGTCAATGATGTTTTTGGCGTCTCCGATCTTATTTTCAAGTTCCTCAAGTCGTTTCTCCAATTGTTCTCTAGACATACCCTCTAATCCAATATGACTAATTTCTTTTCTATCTACAAAATGACCAGCCATTTGATCTCTTCTAAATTGAGCTGTTATTGCAGCTGTCATTTGGCCTTTTTTTTCTGATGTGTCTCTCATTCGAGCATAATGTTTATACGACAGGAGTTTATCTTTTTCTTCCTTTTCTAATTCTTGTGCCATACGTTTTTCATAGTATCTTACGACATGTGGGTTTTTATCAGGGTTTAATAATCTACTAGCCTGATCTGTTGGACCATACTTGTTAGTTGAGGTAAAGCCTGCTTGTTTAGCTGCCTCAACCTTCGAAATCTCGCCATAGTTTGCTACATATATATCAACAAACTTACGTTGTTTTGGTGTTAATTCAGATATTGTCTTCAATTGATTTGCTTTCTTGGGCATGAAATTACTATATACCTCTTCCTTAGAAAATAAAATACCCTGTAATTTTTTTGTATAGCTTGCTCGTAAGAGAAATGAATATTCCTAGCTTTTCTAGGAGTACTCCTAGCTTTTTTACTGGTTCTAGGAGTAAAAAAACCCTTATGTATCAAAGTAAATAGACTAAAATTCCTAGACTCCTAGATATTTTCTTAAGTTTTAAGAAAAAAATAATAAATTTTTTTTCTAAGCAGTGGGTATATGGCTGGTTCTAGGAGCGTGTCACGTGTTTATTGGCTTTTTAACCTACCGATCCCGTTCAGTGGGTAAATACTAATTTAGAACGATTCTAAAGTAATTATTACTTTGACATCAATGACGCACCACGATACTGTGACCAGGTATGATTTGTTTTTCATATTATGCTCCCTTATCTAACATAGGAGGAAAAATGACTTGACTTATTTCAATAGAACTACTATCTAAGATTTTATAATTACGTTCCGTAATTATTTCTTTCTAAGTTAGTTGGAGAAGGGCCAGACCGGGAGACTGTGCTGGCCCTTTTCGTTTATAGGGAAGTAACTAAATTCGATATAAAAACAGTTGTACACAAATCAACACATTTTCTTAAATGTTCTAGATGTTTACGATGGTATGATTTTGATTCTGGATCCTTGCATTTTCTGTATTTAGTAAATTGTTGTGAATATTTTTTCCAAGCAAAATTGCGTGGAGAGAATTGAATATCGCCTCTCATGATAGCAACTTTATATTTTTCTTTTACGACTTCAGGTTCAAAACCTGCGTAATAACATACTTGATGAAAGTCAGTTACATTACTCATGATCCATTCGTGTGCATCACACTTAAAAATCGAGGGTTTACGTTCTTGTGATTTTTGTTGTGCGTCCTCAATTGCATTACACAATACGCCTCTCCAAAGTTTAGTGTCTGGATTTACATCTGATTGCAATAGCTGCGAAGCAATACTAGTGCCCATAATTTTTAATAAGGAAAGAGAGTAAGTCACGATAGTAAATAGTTAATTCTATATTTCTTCTTTTGTTTTTTGAGTCCTCATAATCAGTATGTACATCATCAATGACCTTATGAATATCCTCACCAGCATACTTTCCTGAATCTGGTATTAAATGATCTTTTAACGACATCTCTATAGTGTAACGACTCTTACTCATTTTTTCCACCCCTTATGATCTTTAATTTGTAAAGTTTAGCTTTCTTTTCTACTTTTTTTTCTCTGCCAAATTGCCATACAGCATTAATATCAGCCATGACCTGTGGATCAAAAGTACTTCGATAACCAATCTTATCGCCCATATACAGACGAAACATAATACTAGTTACCTTATTGTACTGTTTTTTATCTAGTTTGTTTGCTAGAATTTTAAGTGCTTCTAAGAATTGATTAGTGGATTGTTCTTTTTTTGCCACGAATGAACTCCTTAATTAGATCTAACAGCTTAAATAAAAACTCGTTGTCTATTGCTGGTTCTTGGTTCGTGGTTATTTTTTCATTCTCAAAGTGACCTGCTCCTTTACACTCTTTGCAGGTTTGCGTCTCAGAATAGGGTATAATTCTTACATATCCATTTCCGTTGCAATTCCTACAAATCTTGTAAGGTTCACTAAATTTCATATTCTTTTTATTTATCTTTTTCTTTGGCATGTGTAAAGGGTTTTGTTCTTGGGTTTCTACCTACAGGCCATCGACACATGAACTTCTGTGCTACGACATTTTTAAGATCTTTTTCATCGCCTGTCACGATAGTAATATCATGGCCACCTTTTACAGAGTGAACATGGTATCTAATATAATTATCTACTTTTATTTCTCTAACTCCTGTCTTCAAATCATCAAGATAATTGTTAAAATCTATACAATCCTTATCGGACATCATTTTTTTATCTCCGTATAATCTTCTATATGACCATATTCTTGACCATCTCTTAAAATATCTAGAACTTTACTACAGGTAAGGTTTATATTTTTCTGCAATTCATTCAGATTTCTTTGCGTTTGATTTAAAGTTGTCTGAAGTTTTTTATTAGCTGCGCGCAGTCTTGTTATTTCATTCTCAAGGTTATTATCCACACCATTAAAAGCATCAGCTAAATCTTTCATTGGATCATAGTTAACGTCTGGCATTTCCGTTCCTCGCTTTCTTTAGTTTAGTTGGTTTTATATTAATTAAAATTTTTTGTTTGTAAGATTCTACAGTCATTTTATTTTTACCTGCTTGAAACTCACAATATTCATTGACTAATTTTGATATCATTGACGCTGGTGATCTGAACTTAGCATTACAAAGTCCTTGTAATAGATCATAATCAGGTTTTCTTACGGCAACAGATTTAAATTTATTTATATCCATGTATCCTTAACTCCTTTTTCATTTGTTTTTTGGTTTTTATTTTTGGATCCATTATTACTGTGTATTGATCGAAGTATGGATTATTCTCACTAGAACTCCAACCCCTCCTAAAACTTACTCTGTTGATAGCTGCAACACGTTTATCTTTCCAATTAGAATTTAGAAAAGCCATATGTAGCCCACCAGTAATAATGTTATCTTTGGAAATACAAGAGCAAAAAATAGTAGAGCAACTACGATCTGTGTCCAGCTCATCTGCTCTCCAATTCATTGATTGCAAGTTTAGTACATAAATCCGTATGTAATGGTTTCATGTAATCATCACCTACTTTGATATGTAAGTTTTTAAGTTTATCAGCAATACGATCAAAATTGTGTTCGGTTGCCAATGCTATATCTATTTTCTCGACTAATGCGTGAAATAGTTTTGATTTGCTTTTTAAGTTCATTGTTTTCTCCTATCCCATTAATATAGGAAATCGTCTTATCTGTGTCAAGAGAAAATTTGTGGTATATTAAATTATGTCAGAATTTTTTTTAATGGGTTTATTATGCTTAATTGATCCCCTAACAGGAACAAATCACTGCGCTTATATAAATGAAAACCCAATAGTTTTTTATACAGAAACTCAATGTGCAAAACGAAAAGTTGAAAAAGCCAATGAAATTGCGCTTAATTTGACATCAAGAGGCTTCCATATTTCTTATCTTGATGTTACTTGCATAGTTGACAAGAACAGGAAAAACACTTGATTTTACACCTCAAAGTTGATAAGATTATCTTATGAAGCAATATCGCTTTCAATGTTATGCAGCTGGACTATATTTTACTAGTGTCGTAAACGCTGTTAACGATAAGGCTGCGATAGAGGGCTTCGTACAGAATATGTATAACAAACAATATTCTGTTGAACCAGATGGTTTTGGTCGAGGACATAGACGATACCATTTAACTTATGAGGAGCTAGACAATGGCACTACAGGAGTTAATATCGAAGAAGCTACAGCTAGAGTCCAAATGGGCAACACAAGCGTTAGCACAGGGCAGAGTTACCCCTGATATGAAGTGGATCGATATTGAAATTAAAGGTCTTAGAGTTAAGATCAATGAGCAAAGTGTAAAAGACGCTGAGCAATTGTTTAAAAAAACTGGTTAAATACTAGTTTAAATTAATTTTTATAAATCATTAATTTGGTTAAGGGTCTTATGCCCGCTTTTTTAAGGGCACAAGGAGCACAATAGTATTTTTTATTTTCTATTATGATTGCTTGAGATTCGCAGTTTTCACATTTTCTGTGAACAGATGAGTAACTTTCTCTGTGTATTTTTTCATTTTTCCTTGCCATAACTTCTCCATTAATTTGGACATATCAGGATGTTCATCCCAAGTTAAGTCATTTAATTTTTTAAAAAAAAATTCTTCTTCTTTACTTTTGGCTACATAAAATAGACTTCCATTGATGTCAGCCTTTTTCAAAATTTCAAATCTGTCACCACCATCTGTAATTTGATTTTTGTTGTTCAAAACCATTGGGCATAATAAACCATTTTTTTGAATATCTTTGGCTAGTATGTTTGGATAAAAAGGTACTTTGTTTTTTAAATCGTCAAATTTTTTTAGTGTTAACCTTTCCTTGAAGACCATGTATAGTGGCCAGGCCACTAAGCCAACACCTGCTACTTGGTTTTTATGAAGCTTGTCCAAAGTCATCTCCTAACGCTACGTCTACTTTACTTGGTACTTTAAATTCCATGCATGTTTCCATAGTTTCCTTGATCACTTTTATATCATCGTCAGATTTTATATCAAAGCATAATTCATCATGAATTTGTATTTTAGGTGTAAACCCTACCTCATAACAACTTATAATTGCTTGTTTTGTTTGATCTGCTGCGGATCCCTGTATTAATCTGTTTAATGCTTTATATGTAAATGCTCTTTTTATGTTTTGTCTACCATATTTTGACGATGCATTTTCAAATGTTTCAGCTTGGTGTATGCCAAAATCCCTAGGTTCCCACATCTCAAATCTACATTTTCTACCTTTTTTTGTTCTAATGACACCCTCATCACTTGCTTTTTTCATACATCTATCAGATAAAAGTTTTACAAATGGAACTTTACGATTATACCGGGCTATTAATGCTGATGCTTCTTCTGTTGACAATCCGAGTGAGTTGGCTAATTTATTTTTACCCATTCCGTACATCAATCCTAAGCCTATTGTTTTGGCTTGTTTACGCTCTATTCCTGCTAGATCTGCTACTGTTTGGTGAAAGTCGGTTTCTGAATTAGCGTACGCCTCTACGAGCTCGTTGGATCCTTCGTACCCTTCACCTATAGAGGCTGCATAATGTACTACCATTCGCGGTTCTTGTTGGCTATAGTCAAAACTTCCCCATCTACATCCTTCTTCAGGTAAGAAGAGTCCTCTGATTTTCGGTCCAAAATCTTTGTTACGTGCTGGTAACTGTTGAAGATTAGGATTAGCCATAGACAAACGGCCGCTAACAGTCCCACCACTGTCACTACGTAACTGATTGATCTCGCCATGTATTCTCCCATTGTGTTCGTATTTTAATATTGAGTCCAGGAATGTACCATGAAACTTGTTGATCTCTCTAGCCTGTGCTATAAATTTTGATATTTCGTGTTTTGAATTAGCTAACCAGTTGGAAGTAAACGATGGCTCATGAGTTTTGTCGGTACGTGGATAATCTATCCCTAACTTGTCGTAGGCTTCGCCTATTTGTCTTGCTGCCCATATGTCTACTTCTTTGCCTGCTAGCTGTTTTATTTTTGTTAGATACTTCTTCTCCTGAGCTTGGAACTCTTTTTTTAGTTGATGAGCCTTCTCTACATCAACCCGCACACCTTTAGTACGCATCTTTAATAATATTGGTAACAGCTTTGCTTCTAATTCCCATATTGTAGTTAAGTTTTGATTATGTATTTCAGGTTTAAACCTTTGCCATAAAAGGTACGTAAGTCGTGCATCTTGTTCAGCGTAAAAACCAACATGTTCCGCAGGTAACTTCCACATCTCAGCCTTTGGATCAATACCGTGATCCTTAGCTGCTTCATTCAAATCTTGCTCGGACTTTAGCTCACCAAGATAATCTTTAGCTAATGCATTTAAACTATAAGACCATCTATTCTCATCTATGATACCTGCAGCTACCATGGTATCAACAATCTCACCATTTACAGGTATACCCATTTGTTGTAACCAACCAACATCATATTGTGCATTATGAAATATTTTTCTACTAGGTAAACCACATACTTCTTTCATATAATTTTTTACTTGCTCAGGTATCATGTTACCTCCACCCAAATGATTGAATGGATAATAACCTTGCCAACCTTCTACTGCTACAGCAAATCCAATTACATAACCATTACCAGTTGCCCAACCTGCACCAAGTTTATTATTAATACCATCATCTCTTGTTTCTAAATCTATAGCTATTTCATCATAAGCACTTAAATCTTTGTACTCTGAGGGACAAGACCAAATATGTTTTTTAAAATTAAATGTAAATTGTAAACCTGTCATTTCTTTGGTTCGTATATATGTTTTTCTCTAATTAATCTATTTAATTTTTCTTTATTACTAAATGCATAAAGAGCTGCATGATAATCTGCAGGATAAATTTCAAACGTAACGTCATCACATCCTTCTAATTGTGGATATATCTCTAACCTAAAATTATGTTTTGCTACCGTTATGTCTTTTCTTATTACGTTTGTCATTCATATCCTTCATTTTAAGTTTCTCTAATTCACAATAATGTATTATTTTATCTAGATCTTCGATACCATTTTTATTTAAATATCTACACACATATTTAATAACGTTGCCTTGAAAAAAAGAAAGGTTATTTTTGGATATGAATTCATAAGGTTGAATATGAAAGTCTTTATAATGAGATCCACCAATTTGTTTATCTTGAGGAAAGGCGCCCTCAAACATTTCTTTATCACTCATAATTTAAAAGCTTGTAATGTTTCTAATTTCTCTTCAGCACTAGATATTTTTTCAATAAGTTTATCGCACTCATCAATATGTTGTGGATGCTCACCTATACCTACAGGTTTCTCCATATATATTTTTAATGTTGCTTCAGCTTCAGAAATTTGAGCATTATATCTATCTTCAAGAGCTTGTATGATTACATTTCTAAACACCGCACATACCCTCACATTCATTGTTAAATAGATCTGGCCCGTCATCATTCTTAAACTTTACCTCGTCTAAGGGGACACATGATCTATGGACATAATTTTTTACTTTTGGATTATGCATACGCATACTTTTATCAAATTCTACAGCATTTGCAAATTCTTCAGGCCTGTTATTTCTCATATCAATCCAGAAATTATCATCGTGAAACGGACAACCTATGCACGCAGATTTCACGGGTATCTTAAAACCCTTACCTTCATACCATTTTAAACAATCCTGCCTAGACATCTTTTTTTCAATCAAAGGCCATCTATTTTTTTGCCACCAAAATCTTGATGGTTTCATACGCATGATCTCATCAGTTGATATACCAACCCAAACCTCTACATGTTCTGTTTTTGGAAATCTTTGTCTTGGTTTTAATCCACATAATTCTCTAATTTTTTTTGCAATTGGAGTAATCTTATATTCTCTTGTGCATTGCCTACGACCCATGCCTTTTTTACCTTGTTCATTTAAAGTATAAAATGGTGCGGAAGCGAATTGATTTCCGCCTGGTGCGAGAGCCGTGAGTATGTCGTCTTGAATATTACCTTTCTTAACAATGTGTATTGGGTAACTGATCACATTTTTTAAATATTCTAAATGTTTCATTACAGGTTTTGGTTCCCAACCTGTATCTGCAAATACAGCTGCATCAGGTTTATCACCAAACTCCCCTGCATCAGCCATCAAAGCCATTGTTGAACTCTGCACGCCAGCGCCTAAAGATAGTATTCTTAATTTTGGTTCAGTACTTTCCATATTGCCTTTCCTATTTCTTCAGGGATTTTTGGGACGACAGCGTTTCCCAATCCTCTAAGTCTGTATGCCCTGCCGGGTATCCCATTAGCCACTCTACCCACATTGGGTTCAGAGCTCCAACTTGCCTCCCGCAATGTCCAGCTACGACCTCTTCTAGATTCGATTTGTTCCTGTTCGCTAACTTCTCCCGATTCTTGTCTGTAATTATTGGTGTCACTTTGTTCGCCCTTGGTGTTGGCCACATCAGATGTGGATTTGCTACTTGATCGTTCAAACTGATTGGCATTCTCTTTTCCAATTTCATCTTCATTCTTTTCTCGGATGCTGGACCTCTCATGCAGTTCGCGTCTGGAGTTCTCCACAATCTCATTGTCTCTGGATCCACTTGTTCTCTCAGGTTCGATGGACGTGTTCTGCCCTTCCGCTGTCCTGTCATCAATTTTATTGTTCCTTCTTTTGATCTTGGAGGCAAGTGATCCATTGTGTTTGGAGTAGCCCACAATCCAGACTCTTTCTCTTTTGTGTGGAGCGTTGACGCCTGCAGCTGGAATAACAAACGTCTGGATTTCGAAACCTTCAGCTTCCAAGTCAGAGCACACTGTTTCGAATACCATGCCGTCTTGGATGTTAATAATTCCTCGCACATTTTCTGCAATAATGAAGGTGGGTTTGACTTCTTTAATGACTCTAAACATATCTGGCCAGAGATATCTGTTGTCATCAGTCCCTTTTTGCTTGCCTGCAACACTGTACGGTTGGCAAGGAAAGCCACCTGTGAGGATGTCAATTGGTTCTTTAATGTCCTTCGCTTCCAATTTTTTAATATCATTATGTATTGTAACTCCTTTCCAATGCTTTTGCAGCAACAATCTACAATAAGGATCGTTTTCACAAAAAGCTATAGTTTTAAAACCAACTTTTTCTAAGGCTAAGCTGAAACCACCAATGCCACTAAATAAATCTAAATGGTTCATTTCTCTCCCTGTACATAAACTAAGTAATCTTGACCAATAGGATAGTTATACTTGTAATCTGTACTAAGTAAATGCAAACTATCTCTTGCTCTTGTAACACCTGTATACCAAACTTTCTTTTCATTTGATTTCTCATCTTTGTTTTTATGTCTAAAACTAGAAGGCCAATTGGCTTTTGAATATAACAATACATGATTCGCTTCATCACCTTTCACAGAGTGTATTGTATCTATAATTACATTGGGTGCTCCATCTAACTTACTTTGCTTGTATCTCTTTAACAATCTTAAAAAATAAATTACTTGTCTTGGTTTAAAGTTTCTACGTAAGATCCACCACCATGCTTTCTTTTGTGATTCATCAGGCAAGTCTAAACCACACCATTCTTTCAATGCAGTAAAATTGTATCTCTTATAATCTGGTTCATTACTCCAAAACTTTGGTGTCCTGTAATCAGAATCTGTAACTTGTCTTATAAATTTATACATAACCTCAGCTTCTTTTTTCATTATCTCTCTGCCATTTGATATAGCAGTCCAAGCTTTAATTGCTAACCATTGGTTTTGATCAAAAGATTTTTGACCTTTATTATCTGCAAAATAGATTCCTGCATCTTTGGCTAGTGCTTTGAGCTCATTGACTGTTGTGTGTATCCTACCTAATAAAAACCATTTACCTTCATCCTTCTCAAAAGGTATCTCCTTGAAACTCAAATATCTTTTTACAAGACCTTCTTTTATAAGTGGTTCAAATTCCTTATCAACACTATCGAGAATACCTTTTCTAACTATTTGTGAAAATTGATGTATTGCAGTTCCAAATCTTCTTGTCTTACGTAATACAACTTTCCTACCAGGAAAGTATTTAGTAAAGTATTTTGTATCAGCACCATTCCATTGATATATGGCCTGGTCATCGTCACCTGCAAGATAAATTCTTTTTACTCTATCTGACATTTTATAAATCAATGACCATTGCAGCGGTGTAAAGTCTTGTGCCTCATCAAGTATCAAAACATCTAGCTCAGGAAATTCTACTTCATGTAAAGCTCTTTCAATCATGTCAGTAAAATCTAGAAAAGATCTTTCCCCTCCTGAAGTTTTATAATGCTCATACGTGCTTATCTTTCTAACATAAACATCAAGTGATTCTTTCTTCTGTGCTTCTCTTTTAAAAACAAGCACAGGATCTTCTAACAAATTTCTAGCCTTATCATAAATACCAAGTGACCAATCAGAATATGTAAAGTTATCTTGAGATAGTCTATTGTCTGATCGTTTTACAAAATTATTTGTAAGTGCATAATCAATCATACAATCTTTGGTATCAAATATTTCTTCTTCAAAATATCTTCTGCAGTAAGAATGTAAAGTTCTAAATCTACTAAACGATTTAGAATCAAGATGTGGAAAAGCTTCCAGAGCTCTTATCTTTGCGGTATCAACTGCTTTATTTGTAAATGATATGAAGGCTATCTTCTCTGGATCTACACCATTTTTTAAATGTCGCTTTACTACTCTTTCAATAAGAGTCCAAGTCTTACCTGTACCGGGTGGACCAAAGATCTTAATTGTCTTTCTGTATATTTGTTTTTGTTTCTGGAGTCCTAAATTTGTTGTGGTACTCATCATCCATCTCGCTAAGTTCTTGTTGTGTGTTAGTTTTTGGTTTTATTTTTTGGTGGTTAACGAACTCAGGCATAGTAACATACCATACATTACGTTCACCTTCAAAGAAATCATGCTTTTTACAATCTAAAAGTCGAACAGCTTGGTTTACCGACTTGAATGGTGTTTTTCTTTTATCAAGAAAATCAGACAATGTGTTTCTTTTAAAGTAACAAATATTATCTTTACTATCTAAAACAGTGTACCCATCTTTTAATTTTGTAAAATCATCTTGTTCAATTGTGCTTTCAAAAAATATTTTAAGAGTATTGTATTTCTCTTCTTCAACCGTATCCTCATATTTTAGTGATGTATTCTCAACAGCTGACTCAAGTAAATGTTTCATCAGCAGCTCGAATGGACTTGGCCCCTTCTTTGGTCTAGGTAGTGTTAACCAAAATATTCTATATTTAGCTAAACAAACTCTCCAAGACTTCTCGTCTTTTGTATCTTCAGGTCTAAAACTTATGTGTCTATCTCTAAAAGTACATTCATAAATAATTTCTTTTGTTGTTTCAGTATATGTCAAACCTGTAAATTCATTCTTAATATCTGGTGCTTGTACACCAATACCAAGCTTTCTAAGTTTACAAGTTTCTTTATCACATATAGAAGCTACGAAATTATGCTTAGGTGGACAAAAATATTCATATCCTTTTGTATGCACTGATTGTGCCGTACCATCACTTTCATTTCTTTTGAGTGGTCCTTTTGGGTGATTCGCAAAAATAGTTTTCTGTCTATCCCAAGCTATGTCTTTCAATTGTTTCACAGTCAGATTGCCTTCTGCTTTTTTCATTTCTGTTACACAAACATTGAATAGCATGTTGTTTCTGTCTCCTGTCCAACCTTCTTGTATAACTTTTTGTACACAAGGCGGGTAGTCTCTCCAATCAGTTTCTGCGTTGTATTCTGTTACTTTGTATTTAAGGAATTCTTTTGGATCTAATGTTTTCTTTTTTGCTAATTCTAAAAAACCACCTAGCATTAGTGGTGTATTGTTATCATCAAATGCATATTCAACCGCTGCATTTGCATTAAAGTAAGGCATACCTACAGCCTTATTTAATGGAAACACTTCTTTTGATAAAAAATATTCTTTGTTTATTTCTTCTAGTTTTTCTTTGACCTTATCTTTGTTTGCCCAATCAGAAAAAAATATAAATAAATGTAAACCACCAGATTTAGATTTAACAGGCACTAGTGGTAGTTCAAAATCTCTTATTATGTCTACGTATTTTTTGGATGTGTATTGTTTGTAATTAGCTGGATCTATATCGATGCATGACCATTTTAGTTTGTCACCATTCTCAGGGCGAATACCGATCAAGTGCTTCCCATCAACGTGATTCTTCCAAAGTTTCTCAGTGACTGGTTCGTGGATCGTGGAGTATGAAGCTTTTCTCTTACCCCTCTCATCCATCTCCCCCGTCAGAGAGATGGATAAGTATTGGGAAGAGTCACCTTCAAATAATTGAAGTAACTCTTTTTGCATTAGAAGGGGGTACTATCATTTTTTATCTGCTTCGCTTCTGATGCAGATTCCTCTTCACCAAAATTAACCTTACCAAAGATATCGCTTTTCTTTGCAGTCTCATAAAACCCTCTTGTCGCTTCTAATGTGGACGACAATTTTGGATCATCAAGGTACCTATCGAATTCAACAACCCAACCGTACCAAGAGTTTTGTGAGTTACTTTCTTTAGTGGTTCGCAATCTATAGGCAGTTGCCCAAGATGGCGGAGTAAAGAAACCCTTCTTCCCTTTAAGTCTTCGACTTGCCATCATAGAATTCCAAGTCTTAGACTTTTTCTTCTGAGTAGATTTCATAGAGATCAGTGCCGTTTCCAAGGGCGCATAATCTTTATCAAGCACATAGACAAAATGATTTCCTGTATCTTCTACATAGTTACCATTCTCTAATCTGTCCTTACCATCGTCCCCACGATTAGTAGTAGACATTATCGCTGGATCAGTGTGGATACCCACAGGTCTACCTGGGCTATCTCCTCTGTCCTTCCACTCATTGAAAGTGTTTATATATAAACATGGCACAACAATTAATCCGTCTTTACCTTTGAAAAGGTTACCAGATGTTTCATTGTAAATGTCACCTTGTTTAGCAGATTCAATGTACTTACCGTCTGATTCGTCAAGTACAGGTGAATTGCTATAAAGGATTTTTAAGATAGGGAGTTTAGTATCCCTAGCAGTTACGAACTCTTGTCCTTGTCCTGCTGACTCTTCCAAATTAAGAGTAGATGGAAGGGATGCTTCTTTTTTAACTGCTACATCCTTGGCAGCTTCTTTTGCTTGTTGCATTGTCACTCCTTCGTTGTGATCTTGGTTCTTGTTGCTACATAAACACCGAATAAATCGGCAGGAACGTCTTTCCCTTTTTCAATCTGCTCTCTTACGAAAGCTTTAAGAGTCATCGGTTCTACCTTTTCGGCTTGCTTAACATTATGACCTTTATTTCTTAAATCGTCAACAATTGATTTTGCTTCATTGTCTTGATTTCTACCAAAAGTCAAAGTTACGTTATTTTTAATTAAGTCCCCATGATTATTATCACGGAGCCAATCAAAAGCCTCGTCAGTTCTCGATGCAGGTATCCTTGCGCCATAGTATGGTTTTATCTCTACAGATGAACCATCCGTAAGCTTAAGTAAACTTACACCTGTTTTCTGCATTAAGTTTGGAATATCCGATTCGGAAAGTTTCAACTCTTCTGCTTTTTTCTTTTTTAGCTGGTCTTCTAACGTTGTTACTTCCTTCTGGATGTCCAATAACTTATTGCAAAGTTCAGCAATCTCTTGAGATGCTGTGGTGTCGATTGTTATATTTTTCGACAGTGCTTCTAAGTCCATAACGACCTCCTTGATTGCC
>Ga0098038_1000336_pt1 | contig 21456 bp, 29 predicted proteins | sample 5B_taG_FD_75051 | JGI IMG/M metagenome (GOLD analysis project Ga0098038, IMG submission 75051) | Marine viral communities from the Subarctic Pacific Ocean - 5B_ETSP_OMZ_AT15132_CsCl metaG | ecosystem: Environmental > Aquatic > Marine > Oceanic | place: Pacific Ocean | collected 2015-01-08 | reverse complement strand
TTTCTGTTGAGGGACACCAGGTATGGCGACATAATTTAAAGTTAATATGCCTCCAGACCAGGCCAGCACAGTAATTCTGACAAATGTACTGATGATTGCTGCTTGCTCATCGGCATCGGGAAGTATAGCATCTTTTGCTTTACCAAAAAATCCTTTCTTCTTTTCTTCGATGTTATCTTCCGCAACATCTTCTGGTTTCTTTGTTGTAGCCATGATATTAATAAGTGTAGATCTATTTATGGAACTTGTGGACCAAAGTATGTATTAGCTCTAGGGAAATTTTGTACACCACTCAGGTCAGCGATGTGATCTGGTTGATGCCACCGCTTACCTTTGTTTGTTTGTTTGTTCCATCCTGCAATGTATCCATCAATGTCTCTAGGATTTATAGAAGTTAACATAAGGTTCTTAGCTGAGTCAGGATAACCAAGATAGTTACCACTATGAGTATAGTCATCCCACCCTCCTGGTTTATTAATATATTGGTTACCTATGATATTAATTGGACCATTCATACCACCATGATATGCACACTGATAATATATTGTTGTATTGTTTGTACTGTGTGGAGTTTTAAAGTAGATGTATTTACTAAGTCCACTTTCTTGACCATGTGACTCACCTTGATTGTATACAACACCACTGTTCAGTTGCTGACCTGTCCATAGATTTGAATTGCCACTACCAGCAACAGTTTTGATGTACATTGGGTGATTGTATATTGAACCTTTTGCTTGTACAATAATCGTTCCACCAACATTAGAATTATTAGATGAACAGTAATAGTATGTTCCTGTACTTGCATCCTTTGTATCCCACACCACAGTTGCACCAGTATTAGAAGCACCCTGTCCTGTTACACCTTGAGAAACTTGATAACCAGTTCCATTAGTAAATTGAGTCTTGATAAAAATTGGTTCTAAGTTAGCGTTCGTTGTATAACCAAGATAGAGTTCAACCATATCACCCTTCTCAACTGTCAACGTTGGATTGTTTACACCATAAGTAGTACCATTATTTCTATCAAAATAGTTTCCTCCATACTGATTTGGACTACCAGTATTAAGTGCAGTCATATAAAAATATGCTCCACCAGCAGGTTGTTTTAGAAATACGTAATCACCTGCATTGCAAGTGATCGCTGCGTTCTGACCACTGACAGCACCACTGGCATCAGTTCCACTGATAACATACCCAGATGATCCATTAGCAGTCACATCAAGCATCCAGACCGAACCTTGCATTCCAGTGTCGAAGGTCATATAGTCATACTTACCTGCATACTCTAAGAAACCAATCACATCACGGTTAGTAAACCTATGTTTATTAGTCGCCAAACATGCTGCAACACCACATACTTGTGGAGATGCCATACTTGTACCACTTATTGCTTTAAAGTAGTTTGGACTACCATACTTACCATCTAAGTATCCACTAGAATTATTATAAGCACTAAGAATGTTAGTACCAGGAGCATATACTGTTATACCTGGACCATAATTTGATGACGTAGACTTTGAATAGTCATCTGAGTTACCCATATTACCAACAGCGATAACCTCATCAGTACCAGTCAAACTAGCAGGGGAAGATCCTCTCCATGCATAGATGTAGTAATCGTTGCTCAACCTAATCCAGTTATTCCAATACGCATCCTGACGATTAGGATGATAACAATCAGAGTTACCAGCAGCAGAAATAACTACAACACCATCTTGGATAGCATCTTCAACGTCTGCATTAACAGAAGCATAATGCAAAGCCCAACTATAATGATAATCATCAGCACCAAAGTCAGCAGCTAATCCTGCCATAGTCCAACCAGATGGATTAGGATTTGATGCAGAATATACGTTTCCATTCCAACTAATCTGTGTGTAAGCACTAATTTGTATTGGCACATCAAATCCATTTTCATACATGTTATAAGAATAACCCCAACTATGGTTAGTAACAGTTGGATTACGATGACCTGTCTCTGGATTGACTGCTTTATATCTATGGAATGCTCTTAGATAATCAAAGCATAAGAATGTACTTGGACCTGCAAAGGTTCCACCACCACCTCCAGTAAGGATACCCATACTATAAATGTTTGCTTCATTAGCCCACCCATACCACTGTCCAGCAACAGTACCTGCTACGTGAATACCATGTGAAGACTGGTTAGCATTATTATCTGGATAGTTAGGAAGATAACTACCAGTTGGTATAGTCTGACCATCATCATCAATACTAGCAATGTATTGATTTAACTCATTATACCATTCATATTCTACAAACCTACTCAGTCCTGTACTAGGACTATTCCATTCAGCACAATCTCGTGATACTGGTTGATCAACAATAACAACATCAACATGCTTACCATTGTTAAACATCTCATAGCTATCAGTAACTACATTAGTACTTGATCCACTTCCCCATGTACCCTTTCTTCTTTGAGCATCAGTACCTGCTACAGATAACTTACCCCAATCCTTATCATTAGGGTCACTAAACGAACCACTCTTTCTAAATTGTCCAGAGGTTCCATAAGGTTCATTATTAATCACTCCATATGGTGTAGGCGTTATACCTAATTGTTCTGGATGTCTTTCGCATGCAATGACTCTAGAGTCTTTTCGAATCTCTACAGCATCCTCTTCTTCCATAAAATAATGTGTGTTCCTACTGATAGGTCTCTTAAGACTCAATTTATATCCATCGGATGCCATGTCTGCATAGAATCCTTCCAAGTCCTCCTTCTTCTTGAGAGTGACTATGTAAATTTTATCAGTAGCCATATTACTTCTCTAGAATTATAAATGTTGCCGTAACAACTACGTTCTGTGTACCAGCATCCATGTTAACTACCTTCAAATAAGCAGTCGTACCAGGAGTACTATCATTATTCCAACCAACAACTGCTGGAGTAATATTTTGTATTGTATCTCCAGTCGTAACTATCTCAGCAATTACACCTGCACCTGGTAAAGGGTCAGTCTGTATGTTTCTCGTGGAATCATTAGTCCTAGATGCAGCATCGATATAGATTGTTACCCATGCAGCATGACTAGTTTCAATCTTCAATAAACTATATGACTTACCTAATGCAAGAGTACCATTAACAGCAGCACCAGCAGCAAGAGAGTTGAATGTAACAGAGTCTGTTGCTCTTGAGACCAATCCAGATCCAGCAGAAGCAGCAGTAACTCTACCCTTAGCATCTACTGTGATAGATGCATTGTCATATGATCCAGCAGTGACTGCTGTGTCTGCTAATTCATCTGTATCAACAACACCAGCATCTATCAACCAAGTTTGTCCACTGGATGATACAACTATGTCACCTTTGTCTCCATCGGTAACACCAGCACCGCCACCACCAGTAGCATCTGCTTGGTTAGTCCACTCAGATCCATCATATTTTAATACTTCATTTACTTGTACGTTAGAGATAGTAACATCAGTTAGTCCATCTAATGCTGTAGCACCTCCTCCACCACCAGATGCAGAAAGAACACCAGCACCAGTTATTGATAAACCAGATCCAACTTTAACACCACCAAGAACAGTTGCTGTTGCAACAGGTAATGCTTCGTTCCATCCAGCACCAACACTTCTTGTAGGTGTTGAAGCATATACTATAAGAACACCACCAAATGTACTAGGTGCTAATGCACCTGTTCCTGCATTATCTAACCATCTTGCAGTGAATCCTGTAGTGGTCTTACTGAGAATACTTACAGTGTGAGTATCATACTGTTCTCTTTCTGCTAGTACATAATAGTCTGCATCAGATAAAGGCGTGTCAAATGTGAATACCATATCACCTTGACTACTACTATATGCACCCCATGACATACCAGTACCACTGCCAGCAGTATCCTGATTAACTTTAGCGTATGCTACTGGAAGAATTTCATTACTACTAGTACCTGAGTCAACAAACTCAAGAGCATTACCAGCAGAATTAACTACTACATTTTTACTAGCAGCACCAGTAAAGTTAGCAGGTGTATCAGTTAAACCTGCAAATGTACTGGATCCTCCTCCTCCACCTCCTCCACCAGAGTTATCATCATCCGCAGGAGACCATCTATTATTTGCAGCATCCCACTTTAATACCTGACCATCAGTAACACCAGTTGTGTATACGTCAGCAAGGTTACTAATAGATTTGTTTACATCTAATAGTTCAACCCATCCTCCAGCATGTGCAAAGTATCCACTACCAGTTGAATGAACATGAGCAAACATACCATGATATGTACTAGCACTAACTGCTTGTAGGTCAGTCAGTGTAGAATACACATTTGAATATGTTATTCTATATGAACCAAAGTTAATATCTTGAGCACCTATACCAAAATCACCTAGTGTTGTTGGTATGGTAGGTTTTCCAGTTAAGTCTGTATAAGCACCAGTAGTAGCAACAGGTGCAAACGCTGGTTTGTTTTTAATAAATGCTACATCACTTGGTGTACCTACGTTCCAGTCAGACTGTACCTGATCAGCAGGAATGCTAGGTTTGTTAATAAGATCTACGTAGTTACCACTCAGTGCAACTGCCGATAGTGATGGTTTGTTTTTAATATAATCAACTTCACTAGAGACAACCTCATTCCAATCAACCTGAATCTGTGCAGCAGGGATTGTAGGTAAGGTAGTCCATTGTAATGACGTACCATCAGTAGTCAGGTACTGACCTGATGTACCAACAATACCATTTAATTGGAGTGGCTTTCCTGTAGGAAGGTTCAGTCCTTCTTTCGCTTCTACAGGTCCGTTATCATTATAATTTGCGATTTGGTTCGCTAAGAGTTTTGACATACTTCTAGTCCTGAAGACACTTTTTCTAAGCTAGAAGTATTTAGGTCATGTCATGTTCAATGATATAATCGTTCTAGGTTTCTCGCTCTTGGTGACTGGTGACTCATGGAAAACTTGTGATGGGAACACAATCAAATCACCTTCACTACATCCTGGTTGGAATGTTATAATCTCTCCATGACATGTGAACATACTTGAATAAAACTTTGTTGCTTCATGTACTTCATGGTCATAGTCTGCATAGAATACAGCAGACCATCCCTCAGGACCATGATTATGCATTGAATGAAACTCATACTGTTCCTGTACTTGGAACCATATCCCTTTAATATTATCAATAGGTTTTCTATAGAAACCCCTTTCCAATGCTTCAACACTCAGTCTCTGTAGATATGGACCAAGTATATCAATGAATGGTTTAAATTCTGCGAACTCTGTCTTCTCATAGAAGGTTGTATGACATGTGTCATTCAACTCAGCAGGGTCTGTCTTCAATACTTTTTCATGGTACGAAAAAAGATCGGAAAGAATTTCTTCCTTCCGATCTTGCCACTCTTCTACATGATACCTAAAGTAAGGCATCATAAACATACAGTTATCTGGAAGAGGATATGAACTTTCGTATCCGTTAGGCGGGATTTTCATCTGTACTCAATTTAATACCACCACTAGTGGTTACATAATCTGGATGGTTGGATGTATCAATCTTAATATCAACATCACCTAAAGATGTATCAACAAATTGAATTGTATCATCTTTGAATAGACCTGTATTCAGGTCAACATTACTTTCAAGATTGAAGTTATACTGAGTAGGGACATCATATAGATGACCACCAAACTCCACTACATCATCATTCCCACCAAAGTTTACAGTCACTACCTTCAACTTTTCAGTTAAACTAGTATAGATTGATACTAGTTCTGAAATTAGTTCTACTTCCTGTTGCTCATCTAACGCACCAATCAATCCTAGTCTAACCTCTTCCTTTGCTCGAAGCAAATGTGTTCTAACGTTTGACATAATAGTATCTCCTTTAGGGTTAAATGTCACACAGACCCGACAGGTCTGATGGATCTTGTGGGACCATAAGTATTTTAGCACCATCTGGTTTTTTTATCAAGACCACTTCACCTTTCTCAGCCTTTTCTTGCCACTTGTCAAGATCAGCTTGCCATTCATCTTCTGTAATTTCAATCATAGCTTTATACCACACAACAAATGTTCTCTTTTTGCATGTACTCAATAGAATCACGACATCCACCTAAGTGAAGTCGCTCACTGCCTATATCTAGTACAACTTGTGGAAACTTAGCATCACCACCAAACTCCATCTCAAATTGAGTCTTCGTAAAGTCATCATCTAGTTTATATACCACATGTTTAAGGTCTTCTAACTCACAGACTGCCACAAACTTTTCACAGTAAGGACAGCCTGGTTTGGAATAGATTGTAAAGATCATAGACTTGTATTAGGATTTACAAGCAGCAGCGTAATCTTTATCGAAAAGTTCTAAACCTTTCTCTGTTAAGATGTGATCATACATCTTGTCGAACACTTTAACGGGTAAGGTACATACGTTTGCACCATACTCAAATGCTCTACCTACATCCCTGACGTTTCTAATAGAAGCAGCAAGAATTTGTGTCTCTACGCTGTGCATCTTATATGTATTAGCGATATCTTTTACCAAACAAAGACCACCAAATGAATTGTCATCCACTCTTCCTACGAATGGTGAAACATAAGTTGCACCTGCTTTAGCAGCAAGGATTGCTTGTGCTACAGAGAACACTAGAGTTACATTAGTAAGCACATCATCGTTACTCAATTCATAGCATGCTTTCAATCCCTCACGTGTGCAAGGTACTTTGATCGTAACATTACTACTAAGATCAATGTAAGGTTGTGCTTGTTCTACCATCTCTTCAGCAGTATTAGCAACTACCTCAGCAGATATAGACTCAAGGTTAGGACATGCTTCAAAGATCTCCTCTATTACATCGCTCTGCTGTCTGCCTGATCTGAGTATAAGGGTAGGATTAGTAGTTACACCATCAATCAAACCTGTCTTATACCCATCAATGATTTGACCCACCTCTGCGGTGTCTAAAAAGATTTTCATTTTAATTTACTGTGTGACCTCAAGGGTTCTAATTTTAAGAACTGCTCGTTCATATTATAGTATAGTTTATAGTTTATTGTGTTAACCCAGTACCCAATAATGTCCGAACCATCACAATGATAACCATATCCTGTGACTGCTTCCTTAACACCATCAATTTTGAAACCCTTACTACTATTAATGTAAGATCCAAATTTTTCGTCTAGGTTAATCATTTTTCTTCAAAGGTCATTTTACGGACTTTCCTATTACGGCGAGCCTCTTGATATTTTAACTCATCTGAAGAGAAAAGTGAACCTTTCTTAACAATCTTATTACTTTGTAACAATTCTACTTGAGACATGTTATTTGCAGACACAGTATCTCCATGAAGAGATGTCATGTTACCACACCCACAGCAGCTAAACCTTCCTGCACGAACTCGCAATTCCTCACCACAAGCCAAACACTTTACGCCTATCATTCTTCTTCTTTAAAATAATCTTTCTTATAGTAACGTCCTAAGATGTTACTGTTGTAATACTTTGGTGTGCCATCATCCAGAGTTTCTTGCAACACATTGTTTATAAAGAGTTGCTTGGTCTCTGCGTAGTTGGTACGTCCTGGTGTGGAGTGGAGTGAGAGGATCTCTCTCTTGAAGCATTCGTTCCCAAGTAATTTTCTATCTGCTTTAAGTTCGTCAGAACTTCCATAGTATTTTTTCCAGTCACTCTCAGACGTAACCCTTCTCTTTCCACCTCTAGGCTTACGTTTTGACCAGAAATATTTGCGTCCGATGTACTGCTTGCCAGTTTGTAGATTAGTAATCCTGTAGACAAAACCGAACTTATCGTCAATGTCGTCAGAAGTAAAAGTTGAACCCTTATAGGTCCAGGAGTTCTCATAACTTCCTTCCGAAGTTTGACTATTCTTTTCCACAATACCATTATCTATTCCTCAGTATTTATATCCCCTGTCGGAAGACCTAGAGTTTTATACTCAAGTTGTTGCTTCAGAAAGAATATCTCTTCCTGCATTTCTTTTGCTTCTGCTTCTAGTTCCTCGATGTGATCTTGGTAGACTGTTAACATATGCTCCAGTGATTCGTTTCTTATCTCGCAATCCCAATCCATTGGGTGATTTGTAACCCTTGTACAAAAAGGCCACGCATATTATATATGATACTTTATGGTATGTTTAGATTCTCAAACCCAACGTGTAACTGTAAGTTCTAAACTATTATCATCCATCTCCCACTCTTCCTGAACCTGAAAACCTAAGTCCCTAACTGTATTATACACAGTCATCCTAGCATACTGTTGAGTAACCTTTTCGATGAATCTCTTAGGTGGAATAGGTTGCTTCCAAGTTTGAAGATCTGTAACAAGTTCATACTCACCCTGTTTGTTACGACGAAAACCAATGTCGTCACCAACAGCAATATCAACCTCCCATTGCTTATGCTCATGATCAAAAGGATTTTCTAACTTAACATTCTCAGTAACATCATACTTAAGAAGTTCTAATGCTTCTAGAAGCTCAGGTTTGTTCTTGATTTTGGTTTTGATTGTGCTGAAGTGTGACATTTTCTTGTTGATAGTATTCTGGTTTAGGTTCTACGTATATAACGTTACCCAATTTCTCCTCTATAGATTTAGTTATCTCTTGACAATTATTGCCAACGACACCACTAACTTCTTCAAGCACAGTACCATCTTGTCTGATGGTAAATTTAATTGTTTCGTTATTAGTCATAGTTCATATTTTTTAATGCTTTCTTCCCATTCTTTCATTGATGATGATACATCTGGTGGTTCAGGATCCTTGATCCCTCTAATCTTCTTCCACTTGTTATGTAATGCACCCATCATCCATGACTGAGACAAACTCTTAGGTCCATTTTCTAGGAGATCTAACTCATACTTACTGGAAGTATATCCTTTGTATTCCTCTCTCCAATCTGGAACATCACATTCCTTAAGATCTTCAACACATGCGTCTTCACATTCTTTATCGTTGATATCACACTCACTAGCACATTCAAAGTATTGATCTGTACAATCCTTCTTCTCTTCATTAGTCATAGTATTGGTAGTTGTTTTTGATCTGTATCAAACTGCACTACATTATTTAACAAGGTAAGATCAAACGCCATAGTTATTCTAGGTTCATCTGTATTATGTCTTGTTGTGTAATGTGGTATGTAATTAGGAAACAGAGTTATACTACCTGCTTCGTTCTTTAATTGAAATGGTTTATCATGTTCATATGGATTGACATATATCGTAGAACTATCACCACACTTAACTGTGATGTGACCTCCAATGTACGTGTATCCATGTGCAGAATGATAATGTTTTTGGATCTTCTGACCCTTCCTCATGACGTTGAACCAACATCTGATACGAGTACGAGGGACTCTATGTTCTGATCCAAAAATACTCAACACATATTGTTTATGAAACTTCTTAATCTCTTTGCGAATTTGATGTATGATATCATAATCCCATGTCTCCTTATCCATAACATTAAAGTATTGGAATCTAGAAGTGACACTCTTTGGTCCCAACATAGTACTACCATCACTGGCAGCAGGATATTTATTAACAAGTTCTATCTCTTTCTTTAATAAGAGTTCTGTTAATACTTCAAGGTCTATATCTATTTTCTTTTGACCTATAGTATACTTCCACTCAGGTGCAAACTCTGAAAATATAGGTGGATTCTCAAAGTCATAACCAATCCAACCAGCTTCATTTCTTAGTTTCAACATTCTTACATCGTCACCCTTCTGGAATTCTTCTTGCTCCTGTCCAGGACGAGATTGATCTGTTGTAACTACTACATTATTCATAATTTAAAACCAGCAAATGTATCTTTCTTAACGTCTTGTTTAATGCTACCCACAACATAACTCTCGACTTCTGTTTCTTGTGGTGCAACCTGCATACCCTTAGAGGATAACCAATGTGCCGTCCATGGCAATGGATTGTTTGCCAAAGGAATATCAAAGATTGCTTTGAGACCCATAGACTTTAGTCTACGGTTAGCAGTCCACTCAACATAGTTCTGTAGAAGTTTGTCATTCAATCCAATGATTGAACCATCCTTAAACAAATACTCTGCCCATTCTTTCTCTTCTGCTACACAATTCCTGAACATCTCATAGACATTTTCCTTTTCTTCCTTAGCAATTTCTATCATATCTGGATCGTCACCTTCCTTCCACTTGTTTAATATATTGTTCGTGACTGCCATGTGTTGTGATTCATCTCTGGCGATGAGGGATATAATCTTAGCACTCCCTTCGAGTAGCTTAAGTTCACCAAAAGCGAAACTACAAGCGAAAGATACGTAAAAGCGAACACCCTCCAGTATGTACACATTTGCTACAGCCCTATAAAGTTTACGTTTTAAATCTTTTAATGTCCATTCAGAATTAGGATGATCTCTCATGTCATCCTTCCAAGCATTACTCTGACCATACTCCTGTGCATAATTGATGAACTCATCGTATGCTTTAGTAACTGAGTTAGCACGTGCAATAATCTTTTCATCATCTAGTATAGTATCAAAGACCTCCGATGGATCTGAGTATACATTCTTAATGATGTGAGTATATGATCTACTATGAATCATCTCCATAGTCTGCCATATATTCATGCAACCTTCGAGCTCAGGTAAAGAGCAGTATGGAGCGAAAGCCATACCAGGAGCACGACCTTGTACAGAGTCCAAGAGGATCTGGTACTTGAGGTTACTAGTAAAAATATGTTTCTGTGCTTCATTCAACGTGGGATAGTCTGCCCTATCCTTCTGCAATGACACCTCTTCAGGTCTCCAAAAGAAACCTAACTGTGTCTGTGTTAACTTATCAAAGATAGGATACTTAAACTTATCATATCGCTGAACTCCTAGTGGAGGACCAAAGAACATCTGTCCTTTGGTGGTATCGTTCTTCTGTAAATTGAAGACGGTCATTCCTTTTATCTTAGATGGCACAGGCATCACACTCGCTCTCTTGGTTTGCAAAAATATCGTCTAGTAAATTAGACACGGTTTGTTTTTCTTTTTCTTCTGTTGGTTCATCATCACTCTTGGAATCATATGTATTCTGATAGTAAGAAGTCTTCCAACCATATTTGTATGTGGTAAGAAGGTCTTGTGCCATTACCGAAGTAGGTACTTCAGAATTTTCGAAATGCTCTGGATTATAAGACCAGTTTCCAGAAATTGCTTGATCAAAGAACTTCTGCATAACTGCAACAATATTAATATACCCAGTATTGCTAGGCATATCCCAAAGCAACGTATAATTGTTCTTAAGGGTTGCAACTTGAGGAACAACTTGTTTAAGTGGTCCTTTCTTAGACTTCTTGACCGAGAGATAATCTCTTGGTGGTTCGATTCCATTGGTTGCGTTTGACACAACTGAACTACTTTCACTTGGCATCTGTGCTGATAAGGTGGAGTGCCTAAGTCCATGCATAGCAATGGATTCTCTAAGTCCTTTCCAATCACAGTTGAGTTTGTTTGAAACCAGTTCATCTACATCCTTCTTGTAAGTATCTATAGGTAAAATACCATCAGCATACTTAGTCCTTTCAAACCCAGTACATGCTCCCTTCTCTTTTGCTATCTGATTAGATGCCTTGAGTAAGTAGTATTGGAATGACTCAGTTAGATCATGAACTAACTGTAATGCAGCAGGATCGTCATACTTCACACCATTCTTAGCAAGATAGTGTGCTAGTCCAATGAATCCAACACCTAGAGAACGCCTTGCAAGGGTGCTCTTTCGTGCTGCCTCTACTGGATAATGCTGATAGTCAATCAACTCCTCCAGACCTCGCACAGCAAGGTCACAGAGTTCTTCCATCTCTTCTAGGGTACGTAGTTTACCTACATTGATAGCAGATAAAATACACAGTGCAATCTCTCCTTCTGGATCATCAATGTGTTGAACTGGTTTAGTAGGTAGAGTGATCTCTTGACAGAGATTACTCATAGTTACCTTGTCTTTAAATGATGAGTGATCATTGCAGTGATCTATATTCATGATATAGATACGTCCTGTCTCTGCTCTCTCCTTTAAGAGATCAAGTATTAATTCTTGGGCAGCAACAGTCTTTCTAGGGATGGTCTGGTCTGACTCGTACTGTCTGTAAAGTTCGTCAAAACCATCAGTTCCGAAAGCATCATATAGACCAGGAACATCATGAGGAGAAAATAAACTGATGTCCTCACTTGTAATAAATCTTTCATAAAATAATTTAGATAGTTGTATACTATAGTCTAACTTTCTGACTCGGTTGTCTTCGGTTCCTTTGTTGTTTTTGAGGACGAGGATGTCTTGGATTTCTTGATGCCAGATAGGAAAGTGAACAGTTGCGGACCCGCCTCTGATACCGTTTTGTGTACAACACCTGACAGTAGACTCAAATTTCTTAAGGAAGGGTACAACACCTGTGTGCTGAACCTCTCCACCTCTGATTCGAGAGTTGATTCCTCTGATTCTTCCAGCGTTAATACCGATACCAGCCCTTTGTGCAACGTATTTCCCAATAGCCATATCAGAGCTAAAGATACTATCGAGGGTGTCATCAGAATCAACCAGAACACAAGATGCAAATTGACGTATGGGTGTTCTGACACCTGCCATAATGGGCGTTGGGATGTTGATTTTGTGTTTGGAGATTGCGTCGTAGTAGTTTCTGACATAATTCAGTCTTGTATCGTGGGAATAGTTTTGAAACAAGGTAGCAGCAATCATCATGTACATGTATTGAGGTGTCTCATAGACCTCATTAGTACTTCTATCCTGTACAAGATACTTATCTACAACTTGTCGAAGACCAGCGTAGGTAAACAATAAGTCACGGTCGTGATCGATCCATGAGTTAATTGTTTCCCACTCTTCATCTGTATATTTAGATACAATGTCTTTATCGTAGACACCTTTTGCAATACTTTCTTTGATCTGTTTTTTAACATGTGGATGTGATTCAGTCCACAGTGGTCCATGTACCTGTTTATACAATGAGTATAAAAGCAAACGTGCTGCTACGTATTGATAGTTGTAATGTTCTAGGTCAATCAAATCACTCGCTGACCTGATGAGAATTTCTTGGATATCTGAGGTTTTAACACCATCATAAAACTGTAGACCTGAGTTCATCTCAACTTGGGATGCACTCACACCACTACCAAGACCTTCACAGGCATCCTCTACCACCTTATGAATTTTGTCAAGGTCTAGAGGTGTCACTTCTCCGTCTCGTTTTACTACATTGATTCCGTTGCTCATACTTTTTTCCAATCGTTTAGTTTAAGAGTTGCTTCCAATCCTGAATAAGAACTAGATTCTACCACGCTTTGCACGTTATGTCCAGCAAGATACATATCGTTTATGTCCTTTTGCTGTATATTCTTAGGCCAAATTACTACCTTACCTCCTCTGTCAATACAGTTTGAGATTCGCTTGACGATTTCTCTGTTACGTGGTTCGTTATCATAAACATAAATATGATCGCTCCAACCAAACGTCCGACAATCAATATCGGACCCAGCCATAGCAACCGAGTTTTTAATAAACGTAGCATCGAATGGTCCCTCAGTAATATAAATGGGTTTATCTTCTTCTATTCTATCCAATCCATAGATTTTTGGTTTGTCTTCATCAAGCATGACCGTGATGTATCGTAACTTAGCCGTCTTGGCTAGAGATCTGCCTTGATATCCAAACAAACTTCCATCTTTATCTTTGAATGGAATGATGATCCTCGCATCATCACCCCTAAGACTATCAAAAGTCCTCTTCTGTTCGTTAGTCCAAGCCTTAAACTTAGGACAATAGTAGAACAGGTCAAGGACTTTTATGCCTCTATCTTCTAGATACTTTCTTGCAGGATGTGATGTATTTAGATCAGAAATCTTCTCTAAATTGATATTATTTTTACGGAAAACTGGAGCCTTAAAATTGAATTTAGGGTTGGGTGTAGTGGTAGCCTTACCAGTCGTTCCTTGTCTGAATTTTTCCATGACAAATTGGTCATGAAGCATCGTATCTTGATCCTTAAGAAAGTTTGAAAGTGTTCTGCCTACACCACAATTGTGGCACTTGTACACAAAATCATTCTTGATCTTGAACAAGTAACCACGTGCTTTGTTCTTCCTCTTCTGTGAGTCGCCACAATAAGGACACCTAAAATTAAAAAGGTCTGCCTTCTTCTTAGTGAAGAGGGTCAGACGAGGTGATACCATTTGGATGTACTTCACGTCGATGTACGACATTCATTTAATATTGTTTGACTATTAGTAGTATAGTATAGGTTTATCGATTAGTCAACTGTGACTGTGGCGGTTCAAAAACTGGTCTAACTATTTTTTGTCCGATTGGACTAACCAAGAAAGATATAATAGACAGAGCACCAAAAATAGACCACATTTTCTTTTCCATCGTGCGTAGACGATCATCAACCTTGCGTATATCTCTTTCACAGCCTGCCTTTATTAAACTTGTCTCACGATCTAATGTCTTTTGTATCTCTTCTACCTTAGAAAAGAGAATAGCATCTATACGATCTTGTTTATCAAGTTTCTCATCGTGGACAGCAAGAAGTTGCCCAACCTTTATGGAATTATCTTGGAGAGTATAAACTACTTTCTCCAGCCGCTCAATGATAGCAGCGTTTATACTCTCGGCCATTTAACTATGTCCTTTTAGACGTTACGGATAGCGAAATCTAATGCAGACTGAAATGTACCTGCATCTTTATTAACCATAAATCTAAACTGGTCTTTATGACCATCATCAAGTGAACCATAACACGCTGCAATTTTCTTAGCAGAGAAGTTATCTAAATTCTGCACAGATCCGTCAGTAAATTGGATCTTTGCCATATCATTCTCACCGAAGTTAGGAACGTCCTTAGTCGCAACTGCCACTGCTACTTCAAGAGCATCCTTTTGATCGATTGCTGTTTCTTTAATCATGTTGTCACCTTCTAATTCTATAGAGTTGTTTAATGTTTTCAATTTTTTGGTCTGAGTACCTGCCTTCTTTTTAAAGTCAGATAGTCTAGCCTTCATTAAGATGTCCATCTCTTTCGTTTTGGACTGCATCTTTTGCTTGGCTTCACCACGCTTCTTCTGCAAATCCTTTCTACGATTGAGTTTTTTCATCTGCCCAATCTGTTTCTGAGCACGTTCTGTTTCATTAGGAACCATTTCGGATACTAATTCAACATCTTCTTTCTTACAATCAGGTACTGATTTACCACCTTTCATCTTAGTACCAGTTGCTTTGTATCCATCCCAACAAGATTTCTTCTTAGGATTTCTACCAATGTTCTTACGTGCTGTTGCTAGTGAAGCTTCACTGGTGGTTTCTAATTCTTCTTTGTTCATCTTTCTACGTTGGATACGTGACATCAGATCTTTGGCATCTTTAGATCGGCCATCAATTTTGGAATTACCCTTCTTATATTTACGTGCCGACTTAGGATTAACAAAGACAAAAGCAGGTGGCAGTGCAAGACCGCTACCATCTCCAGCCATCATTTCATCTAAGTGTTTCATATCAGATTAAGTTCTTTAAGACACGTCTTGTCAATATCATTATTTAGTGATTCAGGTAATCTATCTAAGAATAACATGAATGATTTAATTACTGGCCAGTATGTGTCCTCTATCTTATAGAAGAGTAGGGGAGTGGCAGCATCGCCAAAGACATTATATAAAAGAATAATATGATTAAGAATCAAATGTTTACGAAACTCCCCAGTGGTTTCATACCTTCTGAGGAGTCGTTTAATATATTTGAATCTTTTTAGATCCTCCTCGAAGTCACTGTATGTAACTGATTGAGGGTTATTATAATTTTTAATAGCGAATAGGATCCAATTATCCTGTGTCAATTCATCAAATTTCATTTACATTTTATGTAACTGTTAGTGTTGCAGCACTTGATACAACAGGTGTTGCACCCTGTGATGTTCCAACTACACATCTGTACTTGTTACCATCATCACCAGCGGCTGTTGCTGCTGTTGTGTATGTAGCAGTAGTATCATTAGTTCCAGTTGTAACATCAGCGAAGTTAGTACCATCTGTACTGACCTGCCATTGGAATGTTGCTGTCGCACCGACTCCATTTACATCGACAGTAACATCTGAAGCACCACCGTATGTGCCAGTTCTACTGAGTGTCAATGTATCATTGTCAGTGTATCCACCACCTTTACCAACTAAGGTAGCTGTAGCAGCACCGTTAGCATCAACTACAAGAGTAACAGTAGCACCTGATCCAGTACCACCTGTCGCTGCTATTGCAGTGTATGTGCCAGCAGTTCTACCTGCTGTGTTTCCAGCGTTTGCAGCACCATCAATTGCAGATGCTTCACCTGTTGGAACAGCAACAACTGTGAATGCTTGTGTATTAGTAGCAGCAACTGATGCGTCAGAAGGTTGTGTACCAATAGAAACTGTGGAAAGAAAATCACCTGCAAGAGTATCATCTGCTTGTGTCTCACCAGAGTTTGCTTCACCGTTAGCGATGAAGACCATCATTTCTGCCTTATGACGTGCTCTACCTGAACTATCATTGTAGGTATAATATGACCACCAACCAGGAGCATTCAAACCCCTGTTCTTATTCTGAGCAAGTGCTGCTTCAGTTTCGTCAATATAGACGATTTGTTTTGTTTGAGAAGTAGCAGCAACACCAATACCAGCTTTGGTTTTATTGGCATTACTGTCGTCCTTACCATAAAGTGACATGGATATGCTCCGAGATTAAAAGTTGTCTAAATTATATTTATTCAAGTAATGCTTTCTCTAGTGCTTCGACTAGTTGATCATCAACTTTGTTGCCTGATTTAGCAGCTGCTTTCTTAAGTAATCCAATGAGAAACTCCTTGAGTTTTGTCTCTAGATCCTCTGGAATTTTGTCTACCGCTTTATTAATTACGTTGATTGCGATGGGCAGTAAGAATTTAGTCATGATTAAAACAATATTGTTATATTATATAGCAGGTTCTTCAAGCACTCTCAACCATCTCCTAAGTCCTATAGGATAAGGAGTATTTGGTATTGGTGCTTTAACTATAGGTTGTAATCGTATAAGAGATACTAATTTACTTACCTCTGTCGTCTCTGTTTCCTTCATTTTCATTACCTCGTGGTCCATCTGGAACTTTTGGCATCACTTCAACAGTCTTTCTTTTTTTCTTACCCTTCTTATTAACAGGTAAGGTATCACCTATTGGCAATCTATATTCAGATACAAACTGCTTGTATGATTTCATTAGTATCCACCTTTACTATACCTCATAATTTTTTTAGCTTTCTTCTTAGCAGCTTTCTTCCACTCTTCTAAGTTGTAAGCCTTCTCATCTTCATTAGATACGAGTACTTCATCAGTATCCCACTTCTCACCTGTGATAGTGTAAGTAGTTTCAGTAACCTCACCAAGTTCTGTAAGAATTCTATCTACTTCATTCCTTAGTTCTTGTACCCTATCTTCTGAGCATCCTTTCTTTTTCTTAGCCTTTGCCATATCCTTTGGATTTAAAGAATTACCCTTCTTATCATATCCATAGTTGGAATCTTCTTTCTTCATCGCTTTCTTGATGGCTTTGTCCTTAGAACCAAAGTACTCTGCCTTGCCTGATTCTACTTTACCATCTCCATCGTAGTCTTTCTTTGCTTTTTTCTTAGATTCATCAACTGGTTCTACTTCTTCTTTGGAAACTACGTTAGTATACTGGAGTGTTTGACCTTGAGATTGTGGAACACCACCTGACATAGATCCCTGTCCCATTGTCATAGAACCCTTGAGTGCAATAGCAGGATCTCCACCATTAGATGTTGCTTTAGGATCTTTTGTACTACCATCATCAGGTTTCTGCTTCTCTATAGTAGGAAGACTTGTTGATGAATCCTCTGCTGGTGCAGGAACTGATCCAATTGGTGTATCAAATGAAGCAAAAGTAGTACCACCTTGCTTCTGTCCAGTAGGAATCTCTTCCTCTTTGATAGTACTGTTCTGGAACCCTGCTCCACCAGTCCAACGTGTATAAGACTCCATTAATGCCTTCGAAAAGTCATCATTGTGTGCAAGACTATTAACTGTTTTCTGTTTATCCATGTCTAAAAAGAGTTTCCTTATGATTTATTTATAGTACGTATATCCTTTAACCATGCACGAAACATGTCACCTCCTTCGGTAACACAGATAGCATAGTTGACACCTGTTCTATGTATAGTGCCTTTCTCACCTGTAAGAGCAGACATTACAACATCACCAACAGCAAACCCTTCCTTGTATCGGTGCTGTTGTCTGATTGCTTGCTCACGCAGTTTCCTGAAGTCCTTCATTTAGCACTTCCACTTTCGTAGTGCTAATGCCTTACGAGTTGGTCTGCCTTTCTCGTCTTTCATTGGTCCTTTTACACCACCCATCCTAGCACAGAAAGATTTCTTTCTAGGACCACCTTTAGGTTGTGGTGCTTTTAAATCTGAACCAGGATTCTCACGTTCGTAAGACTTACGACCTTTTTCATTGAGTCCACCAGATTTACTCTTACCTTCCTTACGTTGCCAAGCAGATTCTTGGAATTCTTGTAGTGTTTTCATTTGAAATTTTTAGGTAAATTAATTGCGATTTCACCCATCAAAGTTTTTACATCAGCATCACCTAAGTTAGGAACACCTACCTTAAATGACTTAAAGTCACCAGCAAATGCTGCTCTTCTCATCTTAGTACCAGATATAGCAAACGTGTCACCGTCTGCATCTCTAGAACCTGAAGATAATATATCTATAGTGCGGAATGTAAAGTCTTTATGATTATATTTATGCACCCACTGCATCGCTGCAACTCTGTCAGAACCTACAAGAAAACACACCTCATCATACCCAGCCATCATTATGTCCTGTAAGCATGCTACTGGATCTGCCTTAGCAAGACTGAATATTTTACCTCTATGCTCTGGAAACATCTTGTTCATCCAGAATAATTTTCTATCACGTGGCAATGGGTTGTTGCCTTTGGTGTCATGACTGTGTGAAATATAGATTCTATAGTCTCTACCATTAGCCAAACGTTTAACATTACGAAAATTCTCTGCATGACCTGTAGTAGGTGGTTGGAACCTACCAAATGTGAAGTAGCACTTGTTACACTTTAACGCCATGACTTTGCTACCGTGAAGTTATTGTATGAAAACTCAAGACGATTCACAAACTTGATCATGTCTCCATTTCTATGCATAACATATCCCTCTGGACCAGTTACCTTGTATCCTTTCTCTGTTTGCACAAAAGTTCTAAAGGTTTCAAGTTTATCCAACTTATCTATAACCATCTGCTTCACTGTTTGCAACTCTTTATAGAGACCAAGCAATGATTTAAACTTAGATTGATTATCTCTTAGATAATTTTGACTCTTGTATACAAGGTCCGACTTAGAAACCCTATTAGCAGGTGTCTTTATCTTATCAAGCATACCCTTAGTCTTATCATAATAAAAATTATAAAGACTAGCAAAAGTATTATCAACATTACCAATGGAACGTGCTGCTTTTATCTCTGCGTTGAAAAACTGCTTCAAATATGATGCAACATGCCACTTTTCATCACCTGTTGTACCTGTATTTGTTACCAATTCATCAAGGAAATACCCACAGTCTCCACATAATTTTTCAATGGTTGACACATGCTTGTCAAACTTGACCTCTTCAGCATGATTCATCCCAACTCTATCCATTGGAGTATCATTATCGATTACTACAACATTTGTATCTTCAGTGAACTTTGTATTTGCTCCACCTTTCGCTGACATACCAGACAAGTCATACCCATCTTTCTCACCCATATAATGAGTGTGGAATACTACCCCAATTTGTGCCTGAGATACCTTTTTACCTATCTCATGGTCTACTGGTATAGCATAGGTGATAGTATTAGGTTTGAAAGTGAGTAGGTTTTCACCATGTACTTTTTCTTTCCTAACATCACCAGGTGTGAACATCAAATCACCCTGAATGACACCTTTTATACCAATATTTCTGAAATATTTGAGAGACATCTTCAACTTGTTTGCTAAGTCTCCTTTATATTCATACTTGTCTACGTCAGATTCTGTGTAACATATCTTCGGACCAGTTTTATTAAAGACAGACTTAGTTCCAACGAAAAACAGTCCGTTTGCTGGATCCTTACCACATACTACTGAAGGAGCACCATCCCATTTGGTTTGCATGTAACCAGTACTGTTATCACAACCAAGCATCTTCCTCAATTCCTGTAGGAAAGCAACAGCAGCCTTACATCCTTCAACTCCATAGTTGAGCATCTCATCTTCAAGATGTTCTAAGTGTTTTAGTTGTTTTATGTTAGCCATTATGATGATACCTTTAAGAATGGTGCTGACTTATCAGATCTAGATGCAGCATATTGATACAGTCTACTAGATACATCATTTCTTTCTTGAGAAGTTCCACTCATCATGATGTCAACTACCTCTAATCCTAAAAATTTAGAGAATTTCCACTGAATTTTCTGTTGTGCATTTCTTCCATCAGCACTAGCAATCTTATCAAGTTCAATCTCTTCTGCAACTCTGGTTCTACTTGGGTTTCTATGCTTATAAAGGTTACCTCTATCACCCATCAATACAGCACCTCTGTTTTTAGTAGCAAGATCAAAAATCATTCTGTCTAAACTAGTCCCATGTGCTGCTCTTTTAGCACTATCAACATCATGATTCCTAAAACAACCATTACCCTCACCATATACAGACTCAAGTATTCTATTTAAAATACCACCACCAACTTTACCTCCCTTAGCACCAGCACCAAAGGCAGATCCACCTAAAATTTCACCCTGCCATGTAGTTCCTTTACCACTGGTGTCACGCATCTGCATGTTAAATCCACTACCATCAAAATAAACATCCATAGAACCATACAAACTGTTTGAACCACAAGCAATGAAGTTTTTACGTGGTTTTGTTTCACCCATATTAGTTCTTTCTAACCTTGCTGTATTTGCTGTTACTTTCTTTAAGGACACACCAATCAATTTCTTCTGAGTTACTAGTTCCATCAACAAATTATTCCAACCTGCAAAATATTCTTCAAATGTTGTTACAGGTGATGATATAGCACAGTCACACAACCATATATCTGCTGGAGTCCACTTGTTAATGTCAGCAAAAGGTCTATCCTCTCTATCGTTTACTTCTTTAAAATGTGCATTAATTGATTTAACAAAATCGTTGCCATGATACCAATGAAAACTCTTATTTCTATACCTTGGATCAGCATATAATGCATTAGCAGTACGGATACTAGACTTCATCCAATCAGGATTATCTATCAAGTATTGATGAATATCCTCCATGCTTTCTTTAGTTTCAACATGTCTAGCAACACTACGAAAATCATCTAAAGTACACCTATAATCATCTTGTATTGCTTGATTCAAACTATATCTAAAAGCACCAACCCAACAGGCAGCACCCTCAAACAA
>Ga0098038_1000334_pt1 | contig 21577 bp, 20 predicted proteins | sample 5B_taG_FD_75051 | JGI IMG/M metagenome (GOLD analysis project Ga0098038, IMG submission 75051) | Marine viral communities from the Subarctic Pacific Ocean - 5B_ETSP_OMZ_AT15132_CsCl metaG | ecosystem: Environmental > Aquatic > Marine > Oceanic | place: Pacific Ocean | collected 2015-01-08 | reverse complement strand
TATTGTCTTATCCGGAACAAGTGGTAAAGACGGAGTATATCAAGTCAAAGATACAATGAATAAACGATTTGTAAATCGTATTGATATATTAGAAAGTCCAGGAGTAAAACCATACAAGTTTACTGATGCTAAGATTAAAAAAGCAAACTTAAACGAAGACATAAAATTTGTCACAAATAAAAACTAAAACAATAAGAGGTTATAAATGAGTTTTGAAAACTTTTTCGGGACACCCGAATTTGATTATGACGGAGAAAAACAAAAGTTCATAGACAATATGGACTATCTAAAATCTCAGTCAGTCCAAGAAGCAACACTATGGAAGAAGTGGGAAGAGTTCAACAAGGACCCACAATACTATATGGATAGAGCAGATAGTATTGATAGGTTAGAGAAAACACTTTGGACACCAACAGATATCTACAATAAAGAATTAACTATATCAGAAATAAATGCAATTGAACCAGTCATAGAAGTTGTTGAACAAGGACAAGGTGATGATTGGATATTAACAAGACGACTAATTCACTCTATGGAGTTCACAGCAAATCCAGGTCGTAATGTAAAGTTTTTCGTTAAAGACAAAACTACAAATAAAGTATTGGGTGTAATCTCATTAGGTAGTGATGTAACTTCATTAGGAGTTAGAGATGAGTTTATCGGTTGGACAAAAGACAATAAGTTCAAAGACGGAAAACTAAATCATACTGCAATCGGTTCTACGATTTGTTGCACACAACCACTTGGATTTAATTTCTTGGGTGGTAAGTTAGTAGCGGCTATGGTTACATCAAGTGGAGTTCGTGATACTTGGAAAAAACAATATGGTCAAACCTTAGTTGGTTTTTCTACTACTGCTTTGTATGGTATTCACTCAATGTATAATGGAATACCACATTGGAAAACTCTTGGAGAAACCAAAGGTAAGATTAGTTTGAAACCAGACGATAAATTTTATGATGTCTGGCACCATTGGTTAAAAGATAATAGACGAGAAGAATACGATAGGGTTACAACATCAACAACTGGACAACCCGTAACAGGTATTAAACAAAAAATTCTACAATTGATTTATAAAGAGTTAGGAATTAAACGAGCAGAATATGAACACGGATTTAAACGAGGTTGTTATTATGCAGATTTATATCAAAACGGAAAAGAGTTTCTAAGAAGTGAAATCACAGAAGATGAATTAATTATGAAACCTAAATACGAACAAGATGTAGAGTATATTAGTAATTGGTGGAAATCAAAAGCAATCAAACGATATACAAAATTATTAGAACAAAACAGAATCAAACCAGAGAAGTTATATTATAAAGATATCATCAATACTTCTTGGGAAGAAACAAAAGAAAAATACTTAGGAGAAATTGGTAGATGAAACAACTAACAGAAAAACAAATAACAGATAATTGGAACGAACTTAGAACAATTGTCAACAATACATTTAGTGGAGATAGATTAGAAAAACTCAACAAGATGTATGATTACTTTGAGGACAGAATGGTTATGGCTCCAGCAAGTGGTAGAGCTACTTTCCATAATGCTATGGTTGGTGGTTATGTAGAACACATATTGCATGTGGTAAAAAATGCACAACTACTAAAAGACATTTGGGAAAAACAAGGTGCTATGATAAACTTTACAGATGAAGAACTAATCTTTGCAGCTCTACATCACGACTTAGGAAAGGTCGGAGATTTAGAACACGATTATTATGTTCCACAAGATAATGATTGGAGAGTTAAAACTTTGGGAGAGATTTTTACTCATAACAAAGAATTACAATATATGACCGTAACGGATAGAGCATGTTGGATACTACAACACTTTGGAATTTCTATGACACAATGGGAGTTTATTGGATTAAGATTGACTGACGGATTGTATGAGGAAGCAAATGAAAAATATCTAAAAGGATATAATCCAGACTTTGGATTAAGAAGTAATATTGCTTACATCTTACACCAAGCAGATATGATGGCTACTCACATTGAATCAGACCAATGGAGAGCGGGAGATGAAGTTGAGAGTGAGAAAGTTCAAAAGTCAGTAAGTAAAATCAAAGAAGCAGTTGACACAGAAGTAAAAGAAAAGTTTACCAAATCAACAGACGCTAAAGATATATTTAATGAATTGTTTGGAGAGAAAAAATGATAGGATATATAATATTAGGAATAATTTCCTTGACATTAAGTTATGTTGTGTTTAACTTAACAAGAAAAGTAGAACGACTTGAAACTTGGGTTGAGAATTATGCACAACGAATACAAGATACTAAACAAGTTTTAGATGAGTTAGATAACAAAGGAACATTTAAAGCTGATGATGAAATCGGTGTAGTGTTCACATCAATAAAAGAAGCAGTAGACGAGATAAACGAAATAACAGAACAGGAGTTATAATGCCAAGAAAAGCAAAAAAGGGTTCACCAAGATATTACTTCCACCAAGGAACAGAAGACGCAATCATTAGACACAATAAAGAAACTCGTCCACATATGAGAGAACGAATTTACAACGAACATATCAGAACACCATTTGAGAAGTTGGCAGAAAATATCATTCATACATTTAAGTTTTATTACTTTGATGTTCCGAGCACAGATGTAATGCACGAAGTGGTGAGTTTCTTATATATGAATATGCATAAGTTCGCAGAGGGTAAGGGTAAGGCATTTAGTTATTTCAGTATTGTTGCTAAGAACTATTTAATTCTACACAACAATAACAATTACAAAAAACTTAAACAGACTGAGGGTGAGGAAGTAACTGATTACAAAAGAGATGCTTTAGGAGAAACTTATAGAGCAGATATTTTAGAGGGTCAGAAAGAGTATATGGATTTGTTCATTGAATATTGGTCCAATAATCTAACTACGGTATTTAAAAGAAAACAAGATATAGATGTTGCTAATTCAGTATTGTATTTAATGGAACAAAGAAAGAACATTGAGAACTTTAATAAGAAAGCTCTATACATTTTGATTAGAGAAATGACTGGTTCCAACACACAACATATTACTCGTGTGATAAATGTTTTGAAAAAACATCACAAGAATTTACAAAAGAATTATCTTGCTACTGGTTCAATAGAAACCAAATGGACAGGTAGTTGGGATATATTGTAAAATAAATTACATTTTCAGAAATTAGTCTGATATGTATTAATGTACTTCATAAGAGGTATTTAAATTAATTGAAACATAATTTATGAGAAATTATCACTTTCAATAATGAGAAATAATAATAAACAGGCGCAAGCCAAGGAGTAAAAAATGGATAGACAAGTCCGAATAGATGTCCCAATCAAGGACCTATATAAACAATCAAAAGTAATCAATTTCAACCCAGCTTATCAAAGAGCATATATTGCCAAAGACAATGTTAAATGGCAACAAAACTTGATTACAAATATAATAGAAAATCAATCAATCATTCCACCAATTTATTCACGAGTTTCAAGTGAAATATTGGATATGGAAATAGACAATCCTAATAGAATTAATGAAGAAGATACATTAAAGATTTTAGGATACACAACTGAAATGATTGATGGTCAACAACGAACTTTAACGATTAGAGACTTTATGGAAGATAAGTTTCGATTAGGGGTGTGTAGACCAGTTTATACCCAAATTAAAAATAACAAAGTGGTTACAAGAAAATACAATCTTGATAATTGCAGTTTTTCAGAAATCAAATCCCAATTCCCAGAAGTTGCAGATAAATTTGAAAATCATTCATTTTCAATGATTTGTAATTGTTCAGATGACGAGGATTTAATTCACAAAATGTTTCTGGATTTAAATGACTTAAACAATATGACTGCACAAGAAAAAAGAAATGCTATTAATTCTCATATTGCAGAATATGTTAGAGACACAGCAAGACTTGAACCACACAAACTATTCACAATGGAAGACAATTTAAAAGGTAGATATATTCGTATGACCTTTAAGAAAATGGTTCAAGATGAACTATTGGCAAAAATTGTTTCCGTGGTCAATGGTATTGCTTATGTAAATGGATTTAATAATAAATCATTAGACGAAATGTATAATTCAACAGCTTACAAAAATGAATTTAAAGATGACAAGAAAGTCAAAAAGGTTCTTGATATTATGTTCAAGGTAATCGAAAACGAAACTACACATTGGAAGTATCATACTTCAAGTATTCTTTTAAACTTAGCTATGATTATCAAGTATGTTGTTGATAACAAACATAAAGTAGATAACTGGGAAGAGTTTGGAGAGTGGTTTTTTGACAAACACGTTCAGTTATGTAAACAAACTCAAGATAATATAGACATTGGTATAACAGAAACAGCATACGGACAAAAGACAAGACTTGGTTCAAGTGCTACCGATGTAGAGTTCAGAAGAGATACACTCGTTGATGAGTTGTTAAAAGTAATTAAATAATGTCATTCATAAGACGAGTAGACAAACGAAGAGTTATCTCTGATAAAGAGTTTGAAGAACTTTGGTTTGAGTGTGGAAAGAAGTGTCAGCGTTGTGGAAAAGAAGTACCTTTACACAAAGCAATCAAGGCACACAAAATACCACACTCAGACGGAATTGAACGAGGTGGAGTAACGACAAAAGAAAATACTTTTGTTAGTTGTAAACCTTGTAATAAAGTCGAAGTAATATCAGTAGAAGATTTAATTTAACCAATGTCGAGTATTGTCAATGGTATAGACCATTATTGAATGGAAACATACTAAACTCAGGTCGAGTTAGGAGTAAGAATGAAGTTAATTTCATTAGACTACATCATGCATAACGAAATGATGTGGATGAAATTTGGACTTGATGTCCGAAACATCTAAAAACAAAAAGGGGAATATTTCTATTCCCCTTTTTTAATCCACCTTTATTTGTTGAGTAATCCGAGTATCACGATTAGTGATATAAATCCAGCAAATCCTGCATTACCAATTAGATTTACTAAACTAATCAAATTACCAACAATGTCAATTCCTAAGAATCCCCCTACAAATACTAATTGTACGAGAACACCTAAGCCGATTATGTGAAGTAGTAAGTCTTTAATTCCACCTACTGCGTCCATAATCATTTTGATTGTGTCTTTCATTTTAGTTTCCCCCTTTAAATGAACAAAAATCGGTCTTGAAACCGATTTCGTATAATAACTATATAGTAAAATCAAAAAAATAAACTGGTATATAAATATATATTCCTATTTTTTAACATTTAACTATTTATTGTTAGGTAAAAACTATGGCGAACGATTACGAAATATTCAAGGGTAAAACCTTATCAGATGTCTTTAAGGACATATACGATAATTCCAAAACCAATAAAACACAATTAGAAGTATTGATGAAAGAGGTTGTGGGATTTATCAAGGACGGAGATACAGCCGTTCAGATTATCCCTATGTTAAAAGAGTATTTAGAAATTAATGTCAAGAACGATGAACAACTTGTTAAGTTAGCAACAATCGTTCAAAGAATTACAGCAGCAGAAAAGAGAGTATCGGATAGTGGAGATGAGTTTGGTTTATCTGAAAATGAAAAGAAACAACTTATGGATGCAATAGAGTCTGATGTTCAAGAGTTACAAATCAAAAAAGACGAAATAGAAAATTCAATCAGTAAGGAAAATTAAATGGCCAAGATAGTGGATACACCACTTGACAATTTATATATACAGGGCGATGGTCTTGTTACAAAGAAAGAACTGCGTGATGTTTTAGCAAAGGCACACATTACAAATGTGGAACCAGAAACTAATGCAATATTAGAAGTTTTTGTAGTGGACGAAATTAATATAGATGACGTTCCAGAATTTGTTAGAGGTAGATTTGTATACTCACAAAACGATGATGAAGAATTAAGATTGTTTAGACCAATGAACTCTAATATTATTCAGTATCCATTGGTTGGCGAGGAGTGGTTAGGTTTTACATACAAAGATGTTCATTATTATTTATCACGACTAAGTGATAGTAATGTATCTATAAATTATAAAAAAGATGGTCGTAATCAAAAATTAGTTTCACCATTTACAAATAACAAAGATATTAAAGATAATTTTGCTGATAGAGAATTAAAACCATATGGTAAAACCTTTGTTGATTTAGCACCATTATCCCCACCTTATGAAGAAGGAAAAACATTACTGCAGGGTAGATTTGGAAACTATATTCAATTGAGTAGTAATCAACCTTCAAGTCCTAATTCACCAAATGTTAGGATAGCAGCAGATAACAAAACATTTATATCACTAACAACTGATGAACCACAACCAACATATCCAGTTGGTATAGATTTTGAAACCTATGAGACTTATGGGGGAGAGCAAATATTTTTAAACTCAAATAGAATTACATTAAATGCTAAAAAAAATAAAGTAGGAATATATTCAAGAGATGATATTAACATCAGTTCTGATAGAGGTAATGTTCTAATAGAAGCTGCTGATAGGATTAGATTAAGACCAAGAAGAAGCACGATAGACCTTGATATTGAAAATGGTGGAACAATATTAACTACAACAAAACCAGGAATACCATTTCCACAATTAGAAATGATGGGATTTTTAAAAATGATGTTTGGTATATCGGACTTTTTTAAAGGTATGTTATTAGGTGTTCCTAAATTAGTAAATCCATTTACTATACCTTTAGGTGTTAAAGAAATTATGAAAGGTTTAAAAGGAGCAGAAGCATTTATACAAGCGATTATTGGTTTAGAATTTTTAAGTATGTCAAGATTGGAAACAAAAACAATTGAGGAGATTAAAGCAGTATTACCTATACCAGCAGGATTTGGTGGTATCATTGATGATGTGTCAAATATCACAGATGAGCAAATCAAAAAATTAGAAGAATTGGAAAAAGCATCTTCAGAACAATTACAAAAAGCATCTCAACTACAAAGTGCAATATCAACGGTTCCACCAAGTGCAGCAGCCGTAAGTGGATTATTAGCTGACGGAAGTTTTGATAGTTTTGATGGTGTAGGAGATTTAAAGGGTGTTCTTGGTGATAACCCAAGTGATGAAGCATTAGGAAGATATATTAGTAATGGTGGATTGAGTGGTTTCGAAAACCAAGTTTCAGGCATTAGTGGTAATATAGGTATGGCAGACCAGGCTAGGTCATATCAAAATATATTTAAAGCAAGGAGTTAAAAATGAACAAAAATAAATTAAGAAATATTATTGAATTAGTTGTTCGCAAAGAAGTCAAAAAACAACTGAGTGAGATATTTATTAATGAAGAAAAAGAAATCAAATTAGCAGAAACGATTTCACAACCTAAACCTAAAAAGGTTATCAGTAAACCTAACAAACAATATTCAAAAAACCCAGCGTTAAATGAAGTATTGAATCAAACCAAACCATTAGGAGCACCAATGGACGATGAATATCCAACATTGGGCGGTGGTGTATTGGGTAGTGATAATATGGCAGATGTATTGGGTTATGGGGATTTAGGTAGAGGTCAGAATAAAGAAAAAGCAAGAGAAATGGCAGCAGTTGATACAATCAAAAAGGCAGGTGTTTCAGTAGACCAAGTTCCTGAAGATGTTCAAAATGCACTAACTCGTGATTATTCTGGTTTGATGAAAGCGATGGATAAAAAGAAAAAAGGTGAAAGTGGGTTTAGACCATAATGGCAAGAAGTGTAAGAGAAATAGATAGAAATGACGACAAGTATGTTGGAATAAGATTTCCATTGGGATATAGTCCTGAAGGTTTTTTTTATAAAACAAAAACCATATTAGAACAATCAAAAGCAAATCTTAGAAACTTATTGTTGACAACACCGGGTGAAAGAGTATTTCAACCAGATTTTGGTAGTAATTTAAAAAGTCTTGTTTTTGAACAAAGAGTAAATTTAGATGAGGAAATTAATTCTACTATCAGACTATCTACTGAAAAGTTTTTACCTTATATTAATATAAACAATGTATTTACCGTACAAGAACAAAATCAAGTCAATATACAAGTAGAGTTTTCAGTTTCATTAAACCCACAAGACATTGAAATATTAAATTTTGACTTTAGAATTGGAGAGCAATAATGGCCGACTACGGAACAAACAAAAGAGCAATAAAAAAAGAAGTAAATTATCTTGGTAGAGATTTTGCCGATATAAGAGAAAATTTAATTGAGTTTGCAAAAACTTATTTCCCAAATCAATACAATGATTTCAATGAAGCATCACCAGGTATGATGTTTGTTGAAATGGCTGCTTATGTCGGTGATGTATTGAATTACTATGTTGATAACCAATTTAGAGAAACACTTTTACAATTTTCAGAAGAAAGAAAAAATGTTTTATCAATAGCACAATCATATGGATATAAACCAAGATTAGCAACACCTGCTATGGCAGAATTAACTTTTAGTATTGATGTTCCGGCAAAGTCAGACGGAGACGATGGATTTGTTCCTGATTTAGATTTTGCAGGAAAAATTCAATCAAACTCTACCGTATTATCAAACAACGGAACGGAGTTTACTATATTAGATGATGTTGATTTTAAAGTGTCAAGTTCATTAGATACTATGGAAATAAAAATGTTACAACCTACATCAGGAACAGACCCTACTAATTTTAGACTTACTAAAAAAGGTATTGCTCAATCTGGGATTAGAGAGATAGAAGAATTTGCTTTTACTAACGCAATTGAATTTGATAAATTAGTTTTGTCAAAGGAAAAAGTTACATCAATCGTAGATGTAAGAGATAGTCAAGACAACAAATACTATGAGGTCCCATTTTTAGCACAAGACACAGTATTTGAAGATGAAGAGAATTCAACTCTTAACGACCCTGAATTAGCAGAGTTTAAAAATGATACACCTTATTTATTAAAACTTATCAAGACTGCCAGAAGATTTACAACAAGAGTTCGTAGTGATAATAAAATGGAATTACTATTTGGTTCCGGGGTTAGTGATAACGCAGACGAGGAACTAATTCCAAATCCAGATAATGTTGGTTCCAGATTAGGTTTTGGTGTGTCAAGGTTAGATGATTCGATTGACCCAAGTAATTTTTTAAAAACAAGAACATTTGGATTAGCACCTGCAAATACAACACTCACCATAACTTACAATTATGGTGGAGCAGTAGAACATAATGTTCCTACAAATACTATTCAATCATTTAATAGATTAACTTATACGAATTCAACAACAGGTTTAAATCTTACCACATTAGCAGAAGTAGAAGATAGTCTTGTGGTAAATAATGAAGAACCTGCGTCAGGTGGTGCTTCAATAGAAACCATTACAGAAATAAAAGAAAATGCAGCAGCCTACTTCAATGCACAAAATAGAGCGGTAACAAAGGCAGACTACATAACAAGAGTTTATTCATTACCACATAAATATGGAAATGTAGCAAAAGCATATATCGTTCAAGATGAACAATTAGAAGCGGTTGGACAATTACAAGTTATTGACGGACAGGTCGTTGATACTAGGGGAACAGAAGAAGTTCTTAACCCACTCGCATTAAATATGTATTTATTAGGTTATGATTCAAATAAAAATTTAACTAGATTAAATAGAGCAGTAAAACAAAACATTAAAACATATCTTTCACAATACAGAATATTAACAGATGCTATCAATATCAAAGACGGGTATGTTATTAATATTTGTGTAAAATATGATATTATCACAAAACGAGGATACAATAAAAATGATGTTTTACTTAGAACAATACAAAAAGTAAAAGAGTTTTTCCAAATTGAGAAATGGCAAATAAATCAACCAATTGTATTGAGTGATTTAGCATACCAAATTTCTACTTGTGAAGGCGTGGTATCATTAGTTCCACCACAAATTAACAACTCAAACAATGATTTAATTCTAATTGAAAATAAACATTCAGCAAGTGATGGATATAGTGGTAATGTATATGATATAAATTCTGCAAGTAAAAATGGAATTATATATACTTCATTAGACCCAAGTATATTTGAACTTAAATTCCCTGATAATGATATCGAGGGTAGAGTAGTAGGAGATAGATAATGCATTATTTTGAATTCGGTAAAAGAGATACAACACTTTATTCAGGTGGAACAACCGCATCAAGAAATACAGGTTTAGATGAAATATTAGAAATTAATAAAGTTGTAAATAATAATGGTACGGTAGGAAATGTATCCAGAGTATTGATTGACTTTGATTTAACTTATATTTCACAATCAATACAGGACGGAAAAATACCTTCTACTGCAAAGTATTATTTAAATTTATATGACGCAACTTCTGAAGAAGTTGAAGCAGAACAACCACTTCATATTTATATGGTTAGTGGTAGTTGGAAACAAGGAACAGGAAAACTTGACCACGACCCAGTAACAGATGACGGAGCTACTTATCAATATAGAGACCACCAAGCAAAAACACCTTGGGTAACGGGTTCAGTATTGACTGACGGGGGTTCTTGGTTTACTGCAAGTTCAGGTCAATATGAAGTATCAACTTCTTATGATATAACATTTGATAGACGAGATGTTAGAGCAAATGTAACTGACTTAGTAAATAACTTTATATACTCATCTTCCGATTATCCTAACAATGGATTTATAATTAAAAGAGAAGATAGTGGTTCTCACGGAGACCACCCAAGTTCGTCAATGTTTGATTTCAACACAGGACAAGAGGGTGATAGTTCAAGATTGGGAAATCTAAAATATTTTTCTCGTGATACACACACAATCTATCCACCTAAGTTAGAAGTAGTTTGGGACGATAGTTCTTTTTCAACAGGAAGTTTATCACCATTAACAACAACAGATTTAGAAAGACTAAAAATATATTTCCAAAATTTAAGACAAGAATATAAAGAAAATTCAATTGTCAAATTTAGAATTGTTGGTAGAGAATTATATCCAACGACTGCATTTGACACTACACCAGCAGAACTAACAATTAAATATTTACCAAGCGCTTCAGTATTCTATGAAGTTAAAGACGCAGATACAGAAGAAGTAATTATACCTTATGGAACAGGTTCAAGAGTTAGTTGTGATTCAACAGGTAATTTTTTCAGAGTTCAAATGAACGGACTACAAGCAGAGAGAAATTACAGATTTGGATTTAAAGTTGTTAGTGGTAGTGGAACAACAGATGAACAAATAAATTTCTATGATGATAACTATGATTTTAGAGTGGTGAGATAATGCCTTATTTACCAAGTGAAGCAGCAAAAAAATCAGAACTATATAGTAATATTTTAAATGGTGCTGAATTAGAATATCAAAGAGCAGTTGAGTTTTTAAAACAACAACAACAAATTTCAGGTTCGGTTGATGCCAATGCACCATTAAGAGATGATGATGGATTTTTAGTATCGTTTGAATCTGAAGAAGCGGGTATCGCATTAGAGGAACAATTTGAGGAAGTTCGTTTAGAAAACTCTCAATACTTTTTTGAGGGGGAAATGGATACTGAGTTTACATACTACTTTCAACCAGAATCAGAGGACGATGAAGATGATAGCGATGATGCTGAGGGAACAACTGACGAAGAAGTAGAATTTCAAATGACAAAACGAGATAACTTAATTCAAGTTATGAATGAATACTTTTCAGAATCAAACACACCAGAAATATCAACTGACAAACTACACTCATTAATAAATAAATTTTTCAGAGCAGAGGGACCAAGAGGTGGTAAAAATGCAGAAGGTTGGGTAAAGTTTAGACAAGATAAAATAAAAGTAGAAAAGTTTAGAAAGAAAGGTAAAAAGAAAAGACCAGGTGGAGGTGGTAGACCAAGAGCTAATTTTAGAGATTTGAAAAGAGATTTAAACGGATACCACTATGATGATATAATCAACAAACAATTATATCATACACACGAGGGTCAAAGAATTTGGTTAAAATTAGGGTTTAAATATCAACGAGATGAAAAATAATGGCTATCGAATACGGATTTACACAACAAGAAAGAAACCAATACTTTAATCCTGAAAAGGTTTATAGTAGTTGGGGTAGAGATTTAGCAAGTGATTTTGCAGTTCTATATGTTTATGATATGGAAGGTAATTTTCTTATTAGTAAAATAATGGGATTAGATGAAATTCATTTTAATAATGGATTAGATTTTATCGACATAAACATTGGTCAACACTTACGAGATTTAGGATTTCGTGAGGGAGATTATCAAGTAACTTATAAATTTTTAAGAAGACTAGCCGGTAGAGAAAGACCACAATTTGTGGACGAGGCAGGAGAAATTTGGGATAGACAAGTTGATAGAGAAGTTGTTAATGGAGAAGTAAAATTTTTTAAATCTACCGGTGATGAAACAGATAACCCTACAAGAGAAGAAGTATTTATCAGAGATATGAAATATGAACTTGTGGAGACATCACCAGATAGAACTGAGTTTATGTTACAATTAGATGAAAAAATACAGGACGAAGAATATAAAATTGAATTTTCTGAAATGGGTGAAACAATACAATATCGTCCACTAAATAGTGGGGGTGCTGGAACAATAAAATTTGAATCACAAAATCCATATGTATTAGAGTTTAACATTAACCCACAAGATAGAGGGTTTACACAAAATATGGTGGGTGGACAAATCATCATTCCAAACCTTTACAAAATTGACGGAGATGAAGATACAGACAATAGTGATGTTGATGTTCCTGACAATGGTGAAGATGAACCACTACTACAAGGGCTACTTGATAATGGTTCAGCAACAGATTTCTTAGGTGAAGTATCTAAGAAAAAATTAATCGATATATTAAGAAATGACCCGGACCCAGTTGAAAGACAATTAGCAGATGATGCTTTACAAGAAAGAGCAAACGAACAGAGATAGTAAATGGCGAGAAGAGCATTCATAGGAATAAACAGAAGAACTGACGATATCAAACCACCACGAAAAATATTTGCAGGTGTAGCTGGTGGACCAACAACTTTATTTACAGGAGATTCGTCAGACCCTAATAACCCAGGTTTACCTACCGGTCCTGCACAAACCGTAAATGGACTACCAGTTGATATGGAACTTATCGACCCAATAGTTCCGGAACCAAAAGGAAATGAAGATGTTTCAAAAGAAGAAGAACTCGTAATATTAAAAGATGAAGAAAGAGCTAAACCGGAAGACTTTCCACCACCACCACCACCGCCATTAGAAGATATAAAACTTTTTGTTCCAGATTCAGTTGATATTGAAAAAGGTTTAAATGTTTCAAACGCTAATGTTAAACAACAAAAAGTTTTAGGTGTTTCATTAAAAGATAAAAAAAAGAAAAAGAAAAAGTTTGTTAAAAGGAAACCAGTAAGAAATGATGTTAGGAAAGCTAAATCTAAAAAAGGAAATGCAAGAAATAATATTAAAGTTGGATTTAAACCACGAGCAAAAGCATCAGGTCCAGAAGCAGTAATAAATGTAATCAATGAACAGATTGACATTACGAGAAAAACTAAAAAGAAAAGAACACCAGCACCAGTTCGTTCTATGGTTCAAATGGTTCGTCCGAGACCGAGTGTTCCAGTAGTGGAAGTTAGACCAACAAGAACAATTGCAGGTGCACCAATTAGAAGACCAGCACCACCAGCTCCAGATGTTCCACCACCAACACCAAGACCAATTGCACCAACTAGGTCCATAAGTCCAACTAGGTCCATAAGTCCAACTAGGTCTACCAGACCAACACGAAGAGGAGGTAGATACTAATGGCTAGAGAAAAGTATAGAAGTTTTAATCCAGAGAGAAGAACTGAGAGCACAAGAGGTACAAAAGAATATTCTACTAATAGAAGAGGTGGAGTTGGTGGAGCCAGTAGAGCCAGTAGAAGAGGCGCAACAGACACAAAACGAACTAATCCAGTACCACAACCTAAACCAAATAATTATACCGAGGGAGCACCATACAAAGGTTCACCAACATTAGTTAGACCAGACGGAGTAACGGAAGTTCTTGGACCAGACGGAGTAGTATTAGAGGAATTTGGTGCTGATGGTAAAATGATTGTTGACCCAGTTAAGGATGCGAGATTCGACCCAAAAAATCCACCACCAAGTATTCAAGCATTAAGAGATGAATTTAGAGACCACGTTGAAAGTGGTCGAGATGAAGCAGGTGAACCATTTTTTGTAACCGATGAAACAAAAGCAGCTTTAACTTCTGACGGACTTGGTAATGTTGGTGGAGCGTTTACAAAAGACGAATTAATAAAAAAGAAAGTTATCAAACCAAATGGTGAAGTAAATACCAAAGATGGTGCAACTGCTGATGAGGAAATTGTTAATCCAAGTCAAGAACAAGCAAATTTATCACCAAGGGATTATGTAGCAACCATTGAAGAAGTATTAGATAGTAATCGTATTCGTGTTTCTTTATCTTATAATGACGGAGTAAATCTATACGGACATAGAGGTGAGGACCAAGTTAGAAATCGTTTTCAAGGTTTCAAGGTAAATTATGTAAAAAATAATATTGATAGATTTAAGACTTATGTAAAAGTAGATTCACAATATTATCTTGTTGTAAATAGTTCATTAGGTGTTGATGGAAATCAAAGAATTTTAAAAACTAAATTACCACTTTCAAGTGATGTTGAAATTGGAGAAAAGCTTTCATTTGTTGAAAAAAGATTACCAGACTATATTGACAATGTAAGATTAGTTCCTTTTGAAGATGACATTGATGACGGAATATTCTTACGACTACCAAACTTTAATTCAGTAGATAATCCAATTAGTTTTAAAGAAACAGATTATAAAACAAACACAGGACTTCTAAGTAATAGTGATTCGGATACAAGAGATATTGAAAGATTATTGTTATCAGGTAGTTTGCTCGATGTTCAACCAAATATCGATTATCAAAAAACTACGGTAGATTTAAATTTACAAACTGATGATACTGGTTTTGGAAATTTTGTTCATTTCTCAAATGCCGAGACAAGAGTAAGAAATTTTAAAAAGAAGTTAGAATTAATTGAGGGTCATAACACAGATAGTTCTTCTTTGGTAAATATTACGAGTTCATTATCAACTATACAAGAAATAGAAAGAAAAAGACAAAGAGTAATCAATTCATTTGACCCATTTGAAAATTATATGTATTTTGAAAGTTCATCTTATGCAACTTCATCAGCAGGACAATTTCACGATACTTCTTGGCCAAAAACAAATACATCATCACCATATGTATTAGCACACACGACAAGTTCACAAGCCACAACTTGGTTTAATAATATGATTTTAAGTTCTTCAACTTACGACCAAGGTAATGCTAATTCGTTGAGAAATACATTACCAGAACACGTTTATGCGGATACTGAAAATAATGTGTTCTTAGAATTTATGGATATGGTAGGACAACAATTTGATGAGGTTTGGACATATACAAAATCTTTGACAGATTTAAATGTAAGAGTGAATAAATTATCAGAGGGTATTTCGAAAGATATTGCAATTCACTATGCAAATGCACTTGGTTTAGATTTATATAGTGGTAATGATATTATGATTTTACCAACATATCTATTGGGTAAAAATAATGATGGTGGAAATTTATTTGAGTCATCACAAGAACAAGTTACGGAAAAGATTTGGAAAAGAATATTAGCCAATTTACCTTTCTTTATCAAATCAAAAGGAACAGAAAGGGCATTAAAAGGTTTACTAAATTGTTATGGTATTCCAAGTTCGATATTGAGAGTAAGAGAATATGGTGGACCAGACAAAGGAACAAGAGTAAATTATGAAATTAAAAGAAAGTTTACAAGAGCACTAGATTTTAAAGCTGGACAATATCTAAAATCAAATTGGAAAGCAGGTTCAGACGGACTTATACCAGATACTATTGAGTTTAGATTTAGAAGTCCTAAATCACAAGACCAAGTAATCTTACAGAAAGATGATGACTTTGCTATATCATTACAGGATAATGGTGAAACAGACGAATATGGATTCTTAAGATTTACCATTAGTGGTTCAGACGGAAGTGTAAACTTTATAACATCATCATTACAACCATTTTACAATGATGAGTTTTGGTCAGTTATGTTGACAAGAAAGTCAGCAAGTAATGATTTAGAATTTGATGACGATAGTATTTATGCAAGTTCATCATTTGAATTAACAACAAAATATTATGAGGCATCAAGACAAAAGATTTTATATCAAGATAGTCAAAGTATGGAGATTACTTCATCAACTATAAATGCAGCATTCACATCATCTGGACACGTTTACCTTGGTGGTAGTGGTAGTTCATTCGGAACACAATTTACAGGTTCATTAATGGAATATCGTTTGTGGTCAGAACCATTAAGTTCAAGTGTATTTGACAATCACGTTAGAACACCAAAAGCATATAATGGAAATCACTATTCATCTTCGTATGATGAATTATTAGTTCGTTATCAATTAGATGATAACAAAGATTTTTCTGATGCTACCGTATCAACGGCATCAAATACTGCACACGATTTAAGTTATGAAACACAAACAATAAGTGCTTCTGGATTTACAGGAAACTTTTCAAGGTCATTAACAGACCAAGAAAAATTAAGAGTTCCAAATTTAGGACCAAGTCGTAGAAGTGCAACAAAGATTAGGATTGAAGACACTACTATTGAAGCAGATGAACTTGGTAATACATTACCTTTAATGGTGGATAAACGAAGAGAAAAGTCTAATGATGACTTTGCACCACTTGATGACAACTCGTTAGGAATTTACCTTTCACCAACAGATATTATAAATGAGGACATAACATATAGTATCGCAGACTTTAACTTTGATGATTACATTGGAGACCCAAGAGACCAATCAAAACCAATCTATAAAGATTTAAGAGATTTAAGAAAAGAATATTTTAAACGATATGATATGACAAATAATTTCTTTGATTATTTGAGAATACTAGAGTTTTATGATTCAAGTGTTTATGACACATTAAGACAATTAATTCCGGCAAGAGCAAAAACTCGTATGGGTATATTGATTGAACCAAATATATTGGAACGTTCTAAACAAGTATTAAATACAAGTACGGAATTTACTAATCGTTATTATGAAAATGCTGACCACTTTGGACAAGGTATTTTAGTAACGAGATATATAACAGGTTCTAATGATAATTATTTTGAAACAAGTGGTGAATATACAACCTATGGTGGAGATATTAATTTAGCATTTTTCGACACAGGTTCATCATTAGGATTTTTAAACAATCGTTCACTAATGGTGTTAGATGATATTGATAAACGAAGTGAATACGGAACATTATATGCGACAGCAAGTATCGTTTCAGGTTCACATAATAATATTTTTACTGAAGTATTACAACCTAATATTACGGGTTCAACATTATCAAAGAAAGTAAATGTTAAAGAATATTATTATTCAAGTTCACTAAGCGCATCAATTGGACCAACACACGCTTATAGTTCATCATTTCTACAATCAGATGTAGAAAGTATGGCAGTCGATACGGTTTTGTTTAGAGCATTCTATCAAGGAACATCATTAACAAGAGATAACACAATAGACGGAGAAGAACCAGTAATTGTAAACGAGGTTGCACCTACCGTATTGAAAACACAGGATTCAGAAACAAGTAAATTGAAAGTAGAATAAAACTAATGGAAAATTTAACTTTCTTATATTTATTAATGAAATAAAAGAATAGTTATATCATTTCCACAGGAGTAAAATAAAATGGGATTTTTAGATAATACAAGTATAACAGTAGACGCAATTTTGACAAAAAAAGGTCGTGAACTTTTGGCAAGAGGGCAGAACGAATTTAAAATTACAAAGTTTGCATTAGCAGACGATGAGATTGATTACAACCTTTACGATACATCACACCCAAACGGGTCAAACTTCTTTGCGGCAGTAATTGAAAATATGCCATTATTAGAAGCGTTCGTAGATGAAAATCAATTAATGAGATATAAATTAGTAACACTTCCAAAGGAAACAGCAAAACTTCCTATATTGGACATTGCGGGTAGCGATGGAACAATTACTTTTGACGCACCAGGTACGACAAACAATGTCACACCTTCAACAAGAAACGCGCCAACAGAAACTTATACATTTACACTATTCAATGCAGACCTTGCTTCTTTATCACCAGAAGGTGAAACCGGATTTACTGATACAGCAACAACAACTGCATTTTTAAATGCAGCAGAAAGAAAACGCTCATTTACAGTAGTCGGTAAAAGTGTAAAATTAACTGCGAGGTCTTTAACGGTCGACACTAATACTAATTTACAAGTCACAGGTAATACAAGTGGAGCAACCGTTACTTTACCAATCACCGTGAAAAAAGACCCAAGCACTACATAAGGAGTAAATAATGGCATTTCAAATATTTAACGAAAACACAGACATAGTTGAAAATCAACGAACTACTATTTCAAGTGGGTTATGGACTGGTGGAAGTTCTACACTTACATCTTTCTTTACACAATCTTCTAATGGAAACATTACAGGTTCTTTTTTAGAACTATACAATGAAGACCCAAATGTATCTAGTTCAGCAGAAGTACAATTTGCAGTAGGATACGCTAATATTCACGGAAGTGGTTCAACAGGAAATACCACTAAATTAACAACAGGTGGTAGACAAACTGCAGCTATTTATAGACAATTTAGAAATCTTATATTAGCACCAAATACAGACGAGTTTACTTTTACAAGTGCGCCATCATCAAGTGATGACTTTTACTTTGTATCTTTCCAGAGAGCAAGACAAAGAGAAAAAATTGACCCAGGTAATTGGGAATTACAATTGACAGGTCAGATGTCTGGTAAAGCAGCAAAAATTCAATTGATTGATGATAGTGGAGCAACAACAAATCCAACCGTAAATGAAGGTGGTAGAGTATTTAATGTTGTTAGTGGTAGTATTTCAGACGGAATCAATACATCAGCAGCCAACCAACCGGGTGGAGCGTTAGGATTATTTTATCCTGACTTAGGTGTAATATTGTTAGACGCATCACAAATGGAAGTAAGTGGTGGATTATCTGCAAATGTAAGAGACGCTGATATGTTTACAAGTCGTTCAGCAGCATTTTATAATTCAATAAAATCTGGTTCAAGTTTCCAAGCAAGAAGAGAAGAAGAAATTAGTTCAACAAGTTTCTTTGTTAGAGCAAACAATAAAGACTTTAACTTTAGTTCTAACCCAACTTTCTCAACAGGTTCAGACGGAAGTTTCACACAAGGGACTTTCTTTAAAGACCCTAAAACTTTTATTACACAAGTTGGTCTTTATAATGATTCAAATGAGTTGTTGGCTATTGCAAAACTAAGTAAACCATTATTAAAATCATATTCAAGGGAAGCTATTATTAAAGTGAAACTTGATTTTTAGGACAACCTAATGTTCAAAAATCTTGACTTAGATACAGACGCTACAATAAAGTCCTTTCAAACTTTTAAGAACTTTACATTTAACAACAACGATAGTGGGAGCGGTGTATTCGCAATCAAAGCTCGTAGTGGTTCACGATTTAATTATGTGAGTTCATCAGACGCTGTCATTACAATCACATCAGGTTCAGTATCAACAAACTTTTTTGGATATCCAACATACACTATGTTGCATAATTTATTCTATTCTAATCACGGAAAAAACTATGTTCGTTCGGGTTCTATGAATAGAAATCTACATAATTCAGCATCAGTAATAAGTGTTCCAAGAGAATTGTTTGGTGAACAAATTAAACCAGAGAGTATTCAGTTATCAGCTACCGTAGGTGGACAAACATTTGATATACGAGATGACGGAGAGGGTAATTTGTATGATAACAACTTCTCGTCAAGTTTCTCAACATTTAAAACAAACTTATTTCAAAGTGGTAGTTCAACTACTGCAGCTACTCGTGGTAGTGGTTCAGAAGTAGGAAACATCTTTTACGAACAAGGACTATTAGTATTTACCGATACAGGTTCTTATAAAGATGTTGGATTCGGAACTTCATTTAATTTAAAATACAAAGCATCACAAACTCATTATCAATATGAATACCTTGTAAATTGTAAACCAAATGAGTTCAACACCACAACAAACATCAGTATTACACCAGGTCGTAGTGGTAGTATCACTATGAAAGAAGGTGTGGTTAGTATGTCTAACTACTTTGGACCAAGCGACCAACCAACAGGACAAGGAACAGGTAGTTATGCAACATTTTACAACGCAGCAACTCAATCATTAGGATTTGTAACCGAGTCTAACTTTAGACCTTTCGTGACTGATATAGGTTTATATAGTGAGAATAATGAACTATTGGCACACGGAAAACTGGCAAAACCTATCAAATTATCTGACGACATCGAAACTACATTTGTAGTTAGGTTTGATGTATAATCTTTAACAATCTTATATTTATTATTGTAAAAAACCAACGGAGAAAACAATGTTTAGTTTTATGAAAAAAATGGTTATATCAGCAGTTATGTTTGGAATGGTTTTAGCGCAAACTCAAACTCCAATCATAAGGGTTAAACAAATAGGTGAGTGGAAAACACCAGAATATTGGTGGAAAAATCAAGAAACTGTACAATTACAGACTTTCTTGGCAGATGATACAACTCAACCTGCTTATTTAAATAATAATTTTGACTCGTGGAGAGATGACATTTTAGAAATAGAAGTCACTCTTGACGATAACAATACAGGAACTAATTATATTACTGCATTTAGATTTGATATCGCATTCGATAATGACTTAATTACTTGGGTAGAAGATGACGGAACTAATGAAGAAACAGCAATCAATGCTTGGAGTCAAGGGAACTCACGAGTAGTTAAGGGCAGTCATATATCAGGTTGGACCGAGGGTGATGAATCATCAGGTGCCGACTATTCATTTGAAGTAACTTACTTTCAAAATGTAGGATATACGGATAGTATCCAAAATAGTGGTAATGAACAATCAGCAGGAGATACTTCTTACGATTGGTTAAGAATCACTATGGTATCACACGGAGTTGATGCTAATAATGACGACATACCAGACAAACATTTTGGTAGTGGTAATGGAAATCAAGCACAAGTTCTTAAATTGCAATTTAGAATTAATGATGTAGTAGATAATTATGAACCACACTCATTTAGAATTCCAACACTTTATAGTGGTGGTAGTGGTTATTACACTTATGTAAGTGATGATTATTTATTACCTTATAAAGTTTACATAGATGGTAATTGGGGAACAAACTCAACAAACAATGGTGGTGCAAGAGGAGACATTACTCTACACCCAAAACTTGTTGATGTTGAAGGTTTCGCAAGATATATCGGTGAAAAGACCAACACAGATAATGACGGAATAGATGACGATACATTTGTTCAAAAAACTTATCCTTATTGGAAAGTCGTATTTGAATTAGATGAAACTAATCCAGATAGTAATTCTAATTGGTATGATATAGAAACTATCGCTGATGACTCAAACACAGCAGATGAGGATTTATCTGATGATGTTATCGGAGATGATAGTGGAACATACTATTATTTAAAAATGTTAGACACTAATGGAACAACAACATTAGCAAGTCAAACATT
>Ga0098038_1000329_pt1 | contig 21898 bp, 17 predicted proteins | sample 5B_taG_FD_75051 | JGI IMG/M metagenome (GOLD analysis project Ga0098038, IMG submission 75051) | Marine viral communities from the Subarctic Pacific Ocean - 5B_ETSP_OMZ_AT15132_CsCl metaG | ecosystem: Environmental > Aquatic > Marine > Oceanic | place: Pacific Ocean | collected 2015-01-08 | reverse complement strand
TTAATGATATATCTTAATGAAGATTATAAAGGAGGTGGCACACATTTTCCTACGCTACAAAAAACAGTAGAACCAGAAACAGGTAAAGCTTTGTGGTGGCATAATTTAAAAGACGGAAAAGTTCAAGAACAATATTTACATGAAGGTGTAACGGTAGATGAGGGTAAAAAATATGTTGTTACTTCTTGGTGGAGAGAAAAAAGTTGGGATGGAGCTGGAGATGAAAAAATGTATTACGATTCTAAAAAAGAAAATACAGTACAAAAAATAGAGGATAGTTCAATTGTAGAAGGTATGCAAAATAAATCTTATATAGTTAAAGCATCCGAGACTGAAAACTTAAAAAAAATAGTAGAAAAAAAAGAATTTACTAACGTAGATAATTTTCCTCGATTTACAGAAAACGGTTTTACTTTAATTAAGTGTCCTGAAGAAACCTGGAATTTAATTAATGAATCATACGAGTTACTTAAAGATAAAAAAGAAACAGAAGATTTTGATGGAAAAAAAGAATTTATAGTTGGTGGTAATTCTGAAATAATGTCATTTGACCATTTGCCAACTGTAAAAACTTTAATACATCAACAGTTATTAAAGTGTCATGAAGACTGGATAAAAGAATCTTTAACACCATCTTTTATTTATGGTATAAGGTCATACACTAAAGGCGCTACACTGACTCCACATGTTGATAGAATAGCAACACATCATGTGTCTTCGATAGTTATAGTAGATAAAAATTTAAAATGTGGTTGTCAAAATAAAAAATATTCTGACGACTGGCCTCTTGATATACAAGGACACGATGGAGAATGGTATAAAGTGTATGCGCAGCCAGGCGATATGATATTGTATGAATCAGCTGTGTGTGAGCATGGTAGAAAAGAAGTGTTGGGTGGAGAGTTTTTTAGAAATTTTTATGTTCATTATAAATTAAAAGACTGGGTATATAAGCCATGAGCAAATCAATAATAAATGATTATACAGTTGTTACATGTGTAACCGGAAATTTTAATAAAGTACATAAAACAAATATTAAAAATGCTATAGTATACACTACATTAAGAGATGTTGAGTTTACTGAGCATGCTACACAAAACGGATGGCAGGTTCGCATTTTACCATTTACACACTCATACGATTTAAGAGAAGGCACAAGACAATCGAAGTATGTTAAATTTTTAAAGTATCATATTCCTGAAACAAAGTATGTAATTTATATAGACCATAAATATAAAATACAAGACATTCATGCAATAAAATTAATAGAATTAATTGGAAACAATCCTTTTTTATCTTTTATAAATACTTCAAGTATATATCATGAATTTTTTAAATCTTTAAGTTTTCCTAGATATAAAAATGATATAGATGAAATGATAAAAACAATTACAGAAAATGAAAATAAAGGTTATGATGATTTAAAATTATTTTATGGAGGCATGATGGTTTACAACACAGCTCATCAAAGATTTAAAATTATAAAACAAAAAATGGAAGAGTATACTGAAAAATACTATCATGTTCAAGACCAGTTATTGTTTCCTATAGCGATAAAAGATGAAACAAAGGTTTTAATTCATAATACTATTGATTTAAAACACGAGCATATTCAAGAACCTATACCTAATAAAACATATTAATTAATGATAAGATATATACCTATCGCTATAGTAAGTGAACAATATAAATGGATGGCTAATTTCTGGGCTTATTGTCAAAAAAAAGCATACGGACAAAATGCTATACACAATAGTTTAGTAGCTATTGTCAATCAAAACACATATAATAGTAATGTATATAATTCAGTCGATTGGGAGTTATTTGGATTGCCTTATTACATGAGTCCACCAATTTGGAATTACGTTAATAGTAAAAATGATTTATGTATAGTTATTAATGTCGTTTCTGCTTTGAAACCTTTACTTAAAAATTTTGATGACAATGATACGTTAGTTTTATGTGATATGGATATGGTTTTATTAAAGCCTTATAATGGTGTTTTACCTGACAATAACACTGTTGTTTGTTATGATGGTTACGAAGATTGGCACATGCTTATAGCTAATACAGAAAAACAAAACTATAATAAAATAGCACCGTATTTAAAACATCAAGAACAGGGGTATATGAATGGTGGCTTTGTTCCTATTTTTATAAAAGCAAACCTTTTGAAAAAAATTATAGATGAGTTAATAGCAACTGCTGAAGAAATTGTGGAATCTAATGAAGAGTCAACATGGAAATGGTGGAGTTGTATGACTGCCTTATCAATAGTTTGTCATAATAATAAAATTAAAATGGTTGGTCAAAACAATACTTATATACCTAATTTTAATGACTTTAACCAAGACGAACATTACTTCGCACATTATAGCGTAGACCCTATATTTAATAAAAGAACTTTTCCTAATCACGATATAACTAAATACCCCGATAATGGTTTTTACAATCTTGTTAAGGAGTGGATAGTAAATTAAATAGGTAATTATTAATTTCGTAAATTTGTAATCAAATAATACCTATATGGCTTGTAAGTCAGTACGTTTTTCGTGTCCTATTGATACAGTGGGGAGCAATACCGCAGTTTGTTCATGGATAGTTTTCTGTTGTGATGGTAAAGAAATACAAATTGACGTTCCTGTCAACACTTTTGCTACATATTGTTTAGACAATCCTTCAAAGGATACTATACTACCTAATGGAACTGGTGGAGAATGGACTACTAAAGAGTTAGAATGTAACACTAATTGTGGTAGCGCAGATGAAACACCGATTGCAGGTTATGTTTATTATGAATATGAGAATTGTAATGCGGCAAGTCAGAAACAAATATTTAGAGCTCCTGCAGGATTTACTGCGTGGCCAGATACCATTGCATATCAATCAATATGCTGGAGTAATGGGATAAGCACAACAAGTGTTTCTTACTTAGATATTCCACAACCAGATTTTAATGATTGCGCAACTTGTTTAGCAGCCTTAGCTCCAACCCCACCACCTCCGACACCTCCAGTTCCCCCTGGAACAGCACAATATTGTTTGAGTTTTACTAATATACTTACGGTTAATGAATTAACTTTTCAAGATGTTACTGCAAATTTCTATGTAATTAATGGTGAGTTTGGAATATATGAAGTTAACACTGGGGTATATCAAATTACAGGCGTTACATCTGAGTGGCCTATAGCTTTTTTAAATAACGGCAAAGAAAGTTTAATTTCATATACAGGAACAAAATTTGAAAGAGATGCGGTTGCTTTAGATGGAAACACGTATTCGTTTTATTCAGGAACAATAACTTTAAATGTCAATAATGATTTTGGAGCTATAAGTTATCAAACACTCTACCCTTTGTCTACCAATGGAGCATATTTTTTAGGACAAAATAATCTAAGATTTAGTACGGATTGTAATCCTTCTTCTCCTCCAACTCCAATACCGCCAAGTCCAAGTCCGACACCACCAAGTGTTGTTCCACCTATACCTTCACCGGTGGATACTGAGTGGACAGTTAGCTATAGTGAAAACTCTAAAGGATGGCCATCGTTTTATTCTTATATACCGGAGTATATGATAGGAATGAATAACTTTTTTTATACGTTTCAAGGAGGTAATTTATTTCAACACAATACAAACCCTTTAAGAAACAATTATTACGGGCAACAATATCATTCACAAATAACAAGTGTGTTTAATCAAAACCCTTTAGAGAATAAAATATTTAAAACTTTAAATTTAGAGTCAAACGATGCATGGCAGTCATACCTTGAAACAGACATACAGATAAACGGGTTTATGCAGGATGGATGGTTTGAGAAAAAAGAAGGAGCATGGTTTGCATATCTTAGACAAAGAGGTGAAGTCCCTGCTTTAAAAGGGCAATACGCTATGAGGTCTGCTAATGGTATAGGTCAGACATCAAGTGTAGCTATAACTCAAGGAACAACTACTCTTAGTTTTTCTACTAACCCATTAGTATCTATAGGAAACTTTATAAGCGTAGGTGATTATGTGTATCACGCAGTTCCTCAATATACTGATGTTGTTTTTGGAGGAATAGTAACTCAAATAAATATAGATTTACAAAATGACATTAATCAATTAATAGTAAGTACAACTTCTGCTGACACTGTTCCTTTTCCACTGGACAATCCTTACATTATGTTTATCAAAAGCTCAGAGGCAGAGTCTCATGGATTACTAGGGCATTATTGTATATTTACCATATCTAACTTTAACACACAAGCCACGGAACTCTTTGCTGTAGAAAGCGAAGTAATGAAAAGCTATCCGTAAAATTAGTATCTTTGTAAATATAAAAAATTATTATGGCAGTACCCTTATTAATACCTCTTGCTGCAGCTGGTGCACAAATAGCCGGTTCAATATTTAGTTTCAGTCAAGCTAAAAAAGCTAGAGATAAAGAAAAAAAAGCACAAGCCGCAGCAGCAAAGGCAATGGCGCAGGCAAAAAAAGAGTTGTCGGTTAACTACATGAAAGGTTTATCTATAGCAAAAGAACCTTATGAATTAGAAAGAGAAGCCTTGGCACAAGCAGGTGCATCAGCATTACAAGCGGGTATAGAGGGTGACCAGAGAGGCGCAGGTGCTGTTGCTGGTAGAGTTCTACAGGCACAACAAGCAGGCTTAGCTAAACAACGAGCAGCTATGTCACAGGAAATGTCACAGTTAGCAAAATTATCTGCGCAAGAAGATGCAAGATTAGGTACGGCAAGAGCTAGTGTAGATTTAGGAGAAGCAGCAGGAGCTCAAAAAGCAGCGCAAGATGCAGCTTTAATGGCTCAATATAATACCCAACAAGGTATACAACAGGGTATAAAAGGAGTAACCGGAGTTTTAACCTCAGGCTTATTTGATGGTAAAAAAGGAGGTGGTGAAACAACAGACAACCCATTTGGTGGTTTTATAGGAGGGCAAGCACCTACTATAGATTTTGATATGAACACTTTTGATGGTATAGATTTATCAGGTGCAATAGGTAATAATGATACTATAGATTTTAGTAGCATGTCTATGTTTCGACAACCAACAGAATTAAGTTAGATATATGTCATATTACGGATACGAAAGATTAAGACCAGGAGATGCGCTAGGAATAGACATGTCTGCGGTTACTGACCAATTTGGTAAGGATTTAAACGCATACAAAAAAAAGAAAGACGATGAGGTTACTGATGTAGCAGAAGCAAATAGAGGCTTTGCAGAAAGTTTAGCTAAAATGCCTTCTAGTTTTAATGATAAATGGAATACTTTTTTTGGTGATACATCCAACAATGCAATGAAGGGAGCAACTCAAGTCACTGATGATTTTAATAATGGGGTTATTGATAAAAGAACATTTGATATAAGAATGGCTAACTTAAATTCTTCTGTTTCTATGACAGTAGAATCAATGACAAAGATTGCTGCTGAGATAAATAAATATGAAGAGCTTTCAGCTGCTGGAAAGATGAATGCTGAAGACCAATATAAATGGAGTAAGCTTCAAAAGTTTGCTGACCTAGGAAATGTTAGCATGGTGTTTGACCCAGAGGCATATACATCCACCTTAATAAAAGTAAATCCACCAGATATAGCAAAAGGCACATCTAGTAGCTATGAGATGATGAATATTAACCAGTTTTACAATGGTGTTAATATGACGCCTGGTCCTATGTACGATACGAATGCTGCCATCACAAACACTTTAAATAGTTTGGGTGGGGTAAGAGATATCACAACTGCTGATGGCAAAAGAAGAGCAGGTATAATTTTAGAAGGTGCTGATGGGGATGAAGTAGTTGCTGATTTAGCACAGGCAATGTTAGGCCAGTCAAGAGATATGAGATTGTTTGCTATGGGCAACACTATAACAGACAAAGGTGCTGATGGGGATGAAGTAGTTGCTGACTTTGATTACGCTGCTATACCAATGGATGTATACGATACCGGAGGAAGTATTAATCAAGAAAAATTTAAAAAGTTACAGACGGATAACCCATATATATTTTATGAGGACCAGTCTGGTAGATTCTATGAGAGTGATAAAGCAAAAGAGTTGATATTAAAAAATGCAGGCGAGATGCTAAGAGGTGCTGCAGACTTTACAGCAGTAGACAAGCCTCCAGTTAAAACAACTAATGATATGGGTAAAGCATATGACAGGTTCAGATTAGGGCTTGAGCTTGTTAATAGAGCTGGCAAAAAAATACCGGATAATTTATTAAAGTTGGCTTTAACTGTTCCAGGTATGGATGCGGAAACTGCAGACACATTATTTAGTGACCTTACCTTTGAAGATAAAGATACTAGGACCACTACGCAACAAAAAGATGAATTAGAAAAAATTAGAAATAGAAAAATAGCAGCTGCATCAAACGAATGGTTTGAAAGTGTGTTCTTAAGAGAAGCTGTCAATGCAGAAGATGACGAAGGATTTTCTATAGATAAAATAAATGAATTTTTATTAGACACCCCATATACTGTTGATAATGAAACAAGAGAGGTAAAGTTTGGAGATGAAACAATTTACACTTTTGATAGAAAAAGCTGGATAAATGGTAAAGTGAGAGCCAGCGATATTAAAAACTTTAAAAGAAAGCTTAAAGCTCTTCTGGATACACAACAAGAGGTTCTTTTGTATTTCTCTGAAAATCCAGACATGATGACCAAGGATTGGGATAGCGATACAACTAAAGTAAAAACTGATAAATATAATAAATAGCCATAAAGCTAATGAACGAAGAAGCAATACAGGACGCATATAATCTTTTTACAGACGCTGGTTACGATGGAACTATAGAGGAGTATCAAGAATTAATCTCTACAAATCGTAATGCTTTCAGTGATTCGTTCGCTTTATTTTCTCAAGCCGGGTATAATGGAAGTGCGGATGACTTTACAACCTTGATAGGAGTAAAAAAAAAAGACATACCAGAAATAAATACGGATTCTTCATTGCTGGATGGTTCTTCGGATTTGTCAGAAGAAGAGTTACTGCAAAATAGTTTAGATTTAGATAAGACTAAGCAACAATTAAAAGCCACTGAAGGTTTAATTCGAGAAACAGGATTTTCTCCTGACTTATCTATCAAACAAGATTCTTTAAATAAAGAGTTAGAGAGATTAAATAAAATTAAACAGAACGCTCCAAGGCGTGAAAGACTTTCTAGCAATAGACCACCTCCAAAAATTGAAGAAAATTTTGAGGACGAAACAATTACTACCGACCTTTTAGAAAGAAGGGAAAGTTATATTGTACCAGAGCTTAATTATTTATACGGAGACCAAGGGTTTACATTTGAACAAGCAGATATACTGGGGCAAAAAATAAAAGTTACTGCTAAAAACGAAAAGGAATTACGTTTGAATATAGGAAAGCTACAAAACGAAGGTATAAGAAGTGAAGAGTTAAAAAAGTTTATCAGAGAAAATAAAGAAGAAAGTAAAGCTTTAGCTCAGCAAGATGTAAAGTATGAAGAAAATAAATTAAAATTTAAAAACGAGCAAGAGTACACGGAATCATGGGCTTCAATTTCAAATGGAGCATCACAAATAATGGAGCAGCGTAAAGCATATTTGTCTAACAATGCAGAATTAGAAAAAGTTTTTGAAGACATAAACTCAATGACTCCAGAAGAACGTGAGTTAAATTTAGATTACATAAAACAATTTGGTGAACTGGTTGCAGAGCATAACATAAATGCTCAGAACATAAAAAATTCTGTTGATGCATTAATTGCGCAAGAGGAAGCGGTATTAGTGGCAACAGGAAAATATATTGCAGCTAAACAACAACAGGGCACACCATTAGGATTAGCATTAAAAAGATTTAAAAAAGGTTTTTTAAGAGAAGGCTCTGAGTTTGTGCAAACAATTGCTATTGATTTACCCACACGTAATCTTCCCCTTAAACTACAAATGGGAGAAAAAAATTATAAAAATGAGTTAATTAAATATGCTGAAGAATATGGGTTTGGAGTTCCAGAAAATGTAGAGGAAATAACATCTGATGAGTTGCAAGAATTTTATAATAAAGATTCTGATAGACGTGAAACAGTTACAAGTTTTACTAGAGGTATAGGTCCTGCATCTCAACAAGGTAGTGCATTTAAAGAAGAGATTATTCTACCTATGATTGAAGTTCTTAATGAAAAAATTATAGATGATAATCGAAAACAATTATCAGTAATACCTACAACCATAAGAGAAGATGTTATAGAAGAGTGGTCTAAAAAATCTATTTCTAAACAATATGAAGAGATGATGACACAAGGCTTTTGGTTAAAAGCTTTGTATGGAGTAACTGAATCTTTACCATCATTTATTTTTGCTGCTAACAAACCTCAACAATTAGCCAATCTATATACATTAACAGCAAGTTTTATAGATGAAGAGATGGATAATAATCCTGAGTTTGATAATGTGACTGAGGTTGAAAAAAATCAGATTAAACTTTTGGTAGGTACAACAGGTGCAGCTTTAGAATTTTTTGGTTTTAGAAACATAATGCAACAAAAAGGTATTGTTACTAGTGTTATTATGCGTGCATTAGGTAAAACACCAAAGGGTTCTGGGCCTACAGCTTTTAGAGATATGATAAACCAAGAGATAACATCTTCGTTTACTAAAGGTGGGTTGATTATAGGAGCGGGTGCAGCAGCTGAATTTGAAACAGGATTTTTACAGCAAGTGTCAGAAGGTGTTATTAAAAACATGTATAATGACATGAAAGATAAAGACATGTTTGATACTCCTGAAATTTTCTCCTCTGCATTTCTAGCTGACGCTTTTGAGTCAGGAGCATTAGAAGCTGTCGGAGGTGGAGTTATTAGTACTATGCCTGCAGTAGCTAACGCATACGCAACCAACACATTTAATCGCTTAACACCTCAACAAATGGAGGTTTTCTTAGCTATCAAGGATGACCCTAACATTAGTACTAAGGCATTGCTTTCCAAGCTTAAAATTGATATTGCTAAAGGAGATTTAACTTTTGAACAAGCTGTTCAATTAAGAAATGATTATGATATGGCAATTGGTTTAGCTAAACAAGTTCCATCGAGCCTGTCACCTGAATTGTATTTAGAAGCCATGAACTTACTTACAAGAAGAAAAAAAATTGAAGATGCAATAGAGGGTAAAGATAAAAGTTTAGTTAAAAATGATTTAAACGAAATACAAGAAATAAATAAAAGGCTAGAACAATTAAAATCTCAACCAGAAACTGTTCAACAGACAGAGGACCAGGCATTAGATGATATTTTTACAGACCCTCAAGAAGAATCAGCTCCAAAACAAAGTGCTTTACAAAACTTTTTTGGAAAAACATTACCGGATAGTGTACAAAAAATTGCTGATAACTTGTTTGTAAATACAGAAAACCAATCTACTAATCTTACATCATTTCAAACGAACATGAGAAAATTAGTTAATGATATAGCTGTTAAAGGAGCTAAAGCTATAAGTAAATTATTACCTGACACTCGTATTCTTTTACATGAAAATCAAAAAGAGTTTGAAAAATATACAGAAAAAAAAGGAAGGGCTTATTATGACGCAAAAGAAAACATAATACATATAAATTTAGATAAAGCACGTGTAACAACTGTGCCACATGAAATTTTTCACAGTGTTTTAATAAGTAAACTAGAAACTGAACCTGCTATAGCAAAAGCTGCTATTACAATGATGAAAGCTGTAAGAAAATCTTTACCTAAAAACAGTGCTATAGTTCAAAGAATTGATAAATTTTCAAAACAGTATGTTACTGACGGCAAGATAGATGTTCAAAATGAAGAGGCCTTAGCAGAACTAATAGGTATTATGGCAACCGAAGAGTATGCGTCCTTAGAGAAACCACAAAAAAATATAATAATAAAATTTATAAAGGACTTAGCTAAAATAGTAGGGTTAGAAAATTACATATCAGAGTTTACTAAATCAGATGAAGACGTAGTTGATTTATTAAACACATTAGCAGGCAAAATTGCTACAGGAGAGGAAATAACAGAAGTAGATGTAGAATCATTGAACTTTAATCAAGAAGAACCTGGCCCTGTAGGGCCACCAGTAAAATTAAAAAAGCCAAAGGGTAGACAGCAAGTTGTTGACTTCAAACAAAGTTATCCGCTTTCACTTGTAAAAGAATCAAACAAAGTAGATATTGATGCACTTATTGATGACATTATAAGTAAAGACCAAACAGTTACATTCTGGGTTGCAGACCAACTAGGGGTAGGAGAAGTAAATGGCATGCCAATAGATGGAGGCCCAAGCTTTCCTTTTGCGCAAGAAGGTAACGTTGTGTGGGCTTCAGGTAAAAGTGTAAAAGCATTAGAACAACAGTTAAAGGGTGATTACATATTTATAATAAGTGGTTCGCCAACTAGAAGTAAACTATTTAATAAATCGGTTTACGATATATATGTGTCTAAACTAGGAGATTATGCTACATTTAAAGAAGCTGCAATGCTTACTAAGCCTGTTCAATCTATTAAAAAAGTTTTAGATTCTTTTGATTCGTGGGAGTCGTTAAGAGAATCCCCGTCTAGAAAAATATTTTTAAATGGAATTGCTGACCAGTTATTAAAACCTAATACTGAGTTTCATAAATACATGGTAAGTATAGATGGTTTTGTAAATGCTCAGGATTTAAGAGATGGTTTTTATAAAGAAAACGATTTTAAACAAAACGACATTATGCTAGTTTACAAATACACTGGCACAAAAGAAGGTTCTAATCACTCTACATATGCAAATGAAGTTCTTGGGGAGGTAGTAGGAGTACCTGATAAAATAATAAATGCAGCAGAAATAATTGATGTTCCAGCTAAAAGTATAGAAGGTAAACCAAGAAGTGTCCAGTCTCAAGTGGTTGCACCTTATGGTTTAGGAAGAAAAAAATTAAAACCTAAAATTGAAGGAAGAGAACAAAAAGATTTTACACCTTCTGAGCCTGATATAAAAAAAATAACTGAAATGTTTAACATAAACGCTAAAGGATTTATGCCAGCGAATGCTAATGAATATGACTTAGCTAGGATGATTAAGGGTTCAAAATATGAAGTGCTAAGAAGTAAATATGATGCGTATGGTTATGGTGGAGGTTTGTATTTAAAACCTATAGCTGGAGGACCTCGTTATAAACCAAAGGTTCAGGGAAGAGAGCAGAAAGATGATAAGTTTTATTTAGATAAAGTAAAAGAATCTAGGGATAAAGGATATAAAGATTCTCTTATATACGATTATCTAAGAAGAAAAGAAAAACTAACGGTAAAAAAAATAAAGGAGCTTTTTAAAATTGATTCTTTAATATTAGGTGCTGTACCTGAAAGTTTTAAAAGTATTGATGGTGGAGCTAAAGCAGGACTTAAATTATTTATGAAAATAGAAAAAGAAATAGGTGATTTAAGAAGGGCTAATAAAAAATCTAAAAACCCATTAAACGAAAGAGAAATTGTAGACAAAGCTTTTGAATTTTTACAAAAAGAATCTGCGTATATAAATGAGGGTGATGGAACAAAAATTTCTAGGAATCAAGCACAAATGCTTATTGATTTACAACTAATTTTAGAAACAAGAGTCACTGAAAACTTACAACCACAACTTATGCAGGCTCGTTGGTTAGTTAGACAAAGGACTAAAGGGGTTAAAGAAGTTAAAAAGCTACAGCAAGAACTTATTAATTTTATGAGAAGAACTTTGCCTAAAGCATTGTTTACTAAGTCAGAGACTTTAAATCTAATACGTAAAGTACAAGCTATAAATTCAATAACTTCTCAACAAAACATAGATAATTTAATAAATGAAGTTGTAAGAGAGGTAACTATTAAGACAAATAGAAATCTATTAACAAGAATAAATAAAATTTTAGACAAAAAATTTGAATCTATAAAAGCTGGAATTAAAAAAGGTAAGAGTGTAGACGTAGATACAGCTAATAGAATTAAAAGAATTAAAAATTCTCTTGTTAATGAAAACACTCCAATAGATATAATTAATGAACAAATAAATAAATTAGAAGCTGAGTCATCTAAGATAAGTAAAAATGAAGAGTTAACTGAAGATGGAATGAATCGCCAAGGAGATATTCAAATTGCTTTGAACTACAACAAGGCTATGTTAGAATTAATAGATGATACTTCCAGAACAGCATTTCTTGCAGCTGCATTAACAGACTTGGAGTCTTTAGAAAAGGGAGGTAGAATGAGATTTCAAAGAGAGTTAGAAGATGCCAATAAACAATATAGGGAAGAGTTAGGAATTGCTTATGAAGAAATAGCAGGTGAAAAAGTAGACATGCAAGACCCTGACTACAAAAAGAAATTAAAAAAACTAGAAAAATCAAGGGCGCAACAACAGAAAAAGAAACGAGCCAAAAATGTAATGGTTGCGTTTATTAAAGATATATATAATTTACTTGAAAGAGTTACTTTCGGTAGTGCTGAAGCCTTAGATGGTTTAATGGACAGGATATCACAAACTCCTGGAGAAATGTTTGGTGGAAAACTTCAAGAATTAATAACCGCAAAAGTAGATGCTGCAACAAGAATGTTTAAACAACGTATGTTACAGTTTGATGCTTTATTAAGAGAAACTTTGCAAGAAATATATGGTAAAAATTGGGAAAAAGTTTATCAAGATTTTGAACAAACAAATGAGGAATTTTATTATGATATTGCTGAAGTGCAACAAGCTCAACAGGCAGTAAAAGAAAACAACACCTACGAAAACAGACAAGCACTAGATAAAGTATTAGAAGATAACATATTTGAACTATCTCAACATCAAATGGCATATTTAGTAAATCAATATAAAGATTCTGCCTTAAATAAAACATTTGAAAATATGTATGGAACAAAGTATGATGAAACTATGCAGGATATGGAAAGCAGACTTGATGATAGAGTCAAAGAGTTTGCACAATGGCAAGTAGAAATATACTATCCATCAGTATATAATTATTATAATAATGTATACCGTAAAATATACAGAACAGATATGCCATTCAATAAGTTTTATGCTGGTCCATTAAAAAGAGATGGGATAACACAAGACCCTATGGATTTACTTGGTGACCAAAGTAGCTATAACACAGCAGTAGGTTCTCAATGGACAAAAGTAAGATTAGATAGTGATGCAGAATTAGAAACTCAAAGCATAATAAACAACATGCTAAATTACACCAGAGATATGGAGTATTTTGCAGCTTATGCAGTTCCTTTAAGAAGTATTGATAAAATATTTTCTAATAAGTATATTAAAAATGCTATCACTGAACTGTATGGTAAGGAGATAAACATGTTTATTCAAAAAATGATAACTAAGATTGCAACCAGAGGTGTTCAAAAAAGTTATATACTAGGAGTTGATGTTACGAATACTTTTAATACAATATTTTTAATTTCTAGATTAGGATTAAATCCAGCGATTGCATTGAAACAGCTTACCTCAATTCCTACATATGCTAATGATATAGGGATGCGAAATTGGATAAAATATTCTGCACAAAATAAAAGTGAACAGGTTAAGGTTTGGAAAGAAGTTAGGGAAAATTCTGTTTATATGCAGGATAGAAAAAATGATAAAATACAGAGAGTTCTGGAGGCTTATAACCCTAAAGCATATATTGATTTTATTCCTAAAGGAAGTAAAGTTAATTATACCATTGAGTTATTAATGAGTCTAATAAAAATAGGAGATAGAACAGCTATTATGTTGGGAGGACTTCCAAATTATTCTTATTATAAAGCGGAGTTTAAAAAAGATAATCCTTTAGCTACCGAACAAGAAGCAATAGATTATGCAATAAAATTATTTGAAAGAGATACAAAGAGAACGCAGCAATCACAAGACTTACAGGATAAAGACTTTTTTCAAAACAATGACCCATTAGTAAGGGCGTTCAATATGTTCTTAACAACACCAAAACAATACTTAAGAAAAGAAATTCAAGCTACAAGAAATTTATATAGAAAATTAGCAGCTGGAGATATGAACGCAGGAAAAGGTACTGCATGGCAAAATATTAGAACTTTTGGAATGTATCATATTTTTATGCCTGTTATATTTCAATATGTTTCTTTAGGATTCCCAGGTTTATTATCAGATTTTGATGATGATGATTTCTATGATATAAGACGAGCAGCAATTTTAGGAAACCTAAATGCTTTATTTTTATTAGGAGAACTAATAACTTCTATAGCCGATATAGCACAAGGTAAGCCTTGGGCAGATGATTTACCTAGCCTTCCTTTATATGAAGCAATTCTTAAACCTTTAAGTAGTTTAGCAAAAGCTCAACAGATAAAAGACCCTAAGCTAAGAGCTGCTAGAACTCAATCAGCTATGTTTAAGTTAATGGAGTTAACAGGACTTCCTTTAACTACTTCAACAAGATGGTTTAAAAACTTCCAAAAAGTTTTAACTGGTGACATTGACAATATACAAGAAGGAGTATTAAGAATGTTTAATTTTTCTGATTATGTAATTGAAGGAAAAGGAAGTAAAAAGAAATCTAAACCTTTTAAACAAAAGAAAAAAAGTTCATCTCAATCTTCTGACTTAGATTTAGACTTAGACCTTGATTTAGATTTAGACTTAGACCTTGATAATATATTTGAATAATTATGCCTTTCCAAAGTAAAGCACAACGTAGATGGATGCACATAAACAAGCCAGAGATGGCTAAGGAGTTTGAGAAAGAAACATCTGACCCAGACTCTCTTCCTAACAGGTTACACCCCAGAACTAATACTCGAAGAAGACTTACTCAGCGTAGAGCTAGAAGAGGAGTAAGAAGATAGAGTATAACAGCAGTGCATTTAATATAACTGCAATTATAAATTCAATAAGGGATTTGTAATTCATCAGAGCTCATCGTTGATAGAGTCATTAATATTTTTTAATTTACTGTTAAGAATCATGATAGTCTTGCGAGTTTCCTCGTACTCTTGGTCTACTAAAGTTTCGTAAATCTGATTAACTGAGTCGTGAATATCAGACATAATAAAGTTAATGTTCTGAAGACGCTTCTTATCTAGCGATGTAATATTCATTATTTAAAATTCACTTCTAATTCTAAGTTATGAAATTTTTTCTTTACTTCTTTTTAAATTATAATATTTTTGTTTCAAGTTTATATAATGATTAAGTAAAAATTGAAACTTATCCTCCTCATTTTTAGCTAATAGATTGTTTGCAAATTTAAATTGACTTTTAAGAATCAGTCTAATTTCGTGATACAATTGTAGAAGATAGGTCTCATCCCAAGCACGAAAGTTTTTAAATATCTTTAAACCATGAAGCACGCTTGCATGGTCTTTATTTACCACTGAACCTATGTCAGATAGTGAGTGTGTAGTAAAATCTCTAGAGAGTTGGAAGTATAAAGCTCTCCCATATACATAAGAGCGTTGTCGCCTACCGTCTGAAATATCTATTTTTAAAGCTGTGTTAACGTATTGTTTTATGATTTCTAATTCTTTGACTTGTCTAGTCCTGTTCATGCTTGATAGTTTTATTTAAGTTAATGTAATCTAAGTAGTCATCACTGTTTATAATATTAAACTTAAAGAACAGCGGGTGCATTGTTTTGGTGTTTAAATATTCAACGCTAAAAAATAATGGACTTTCCAGTTCAACTACTCCAGCTACCAATCCAAATCTTTTAGAAGGCATAGACATTCTGTTTCTTTCATACATGTCTTCGGCTAGCCTGTCTAGTTGCATTATAATTCCTGCACTATAAAGAGAAGGCAACGTTTCTAAGTCCTCCAGAAATGTTTCCTCCATTTCATAGTAGTGCTCATCCCCTGTAAATCTCTGCGGTAAATCCATATTGTCTTAATTCTTTCAGACGGTACTCCTGAAGCTTTGACACTCTACCTTTCTTGGTTTTGATTTCGTAGAACTCAATCCCATACTCTGGGTGCAATGCAAGAACATCTGGTATACCATTCTTGTTAGTCTTTATTAACTTTAAAACAAAGTAACCATCAGCTTCCAACTCTTTAATTTTCTTTGTCTGAATCTGTTGCTCGGTCATATTATAAAGTTAGTTATTTATTTTCTTCCTTTGCCTTTTCTTTTTCTTTCTCGGCATCTGCTTTTAATTGTTCGATGGCTTTGTCATAACCTTTCATTCTTTTAAGAGCTTCAAGGGTTCCCACTGATAGGCTTCTTATCTTCATCATCTCGTTGATGACTTCTTTCATAATGTTATCAAGCTTGTCTAGCTTGTTCATCATCTCAATTAATTTTTGTTCTTTCATATTTATAAACTTAGTAAATCTTTTTCAAAATGTTTTAAAGTGTAATCTTTTTTCTTGGTCACCGTTTTGTAAATCTTAGTTTCGATTCCCTTCTCAGCAAATATCCAGTACACATCACTGGCAGTTGAGTCTTTGGTTGTCATCCTGTCACGTGATTGCCAGTAACTCAGAGCTGAGAAATCTATGTTGTAATATACTAGGCAGTCAGCCTTTTTTAAACTAATCCCTTCTCTTCCACTGACTATCTGAAGAGCTATACTTTTAGTTGTTGTATCAAACTCCTCTAAGTCATCTGTCAGAGCATCTCCATAGACCTGTTTTAAAGCCTCGTACTCAGCTTTAAACTTATAGAATATACCTATCTTCTGATTTTTAAATTGAGTGCGTATAAACTTAGCTTTTGATAGGTCGGTTACCATACGCTTTCCATTCTCTAACTTTACAGTTCCAGAGAAAAGCTGATGTATCTTAGACATCTTCTTTACTCCTGTGTCTCCTAGTATAACCTCCTTTGTTTTCTTTCCCTCAATCACACCATGCTCTCTCATTTCTTTTACGAACTTATATGTGAGCTCACTCATTTGAACTTTCAGAACATGCTCTTGTATCTTAGACTTAAACCCTGCCTCCTTCTGAGTATAGCTAATCATGTATGGTTTCATTCTGTCTAGTATCTCAGGTTTCCCATCATCGTAGTTGTTAGAAGGCATGGAGTGAAACATCTGTTGAGTTACATTGACATACTCCTTGGCAAACTTATAGAAGGTCTTGTACTGGCTAAAAGGATTCTTAGCACAAGCATACACCTGATGGTATATCTGACTGAATGATTCTGGAGTCGGAGTCCCTGACATCAGAACAACAAAAGGGTTCTGCCTTAGTATGATTTGTTTTACTAGCTTAGTTCTCTTGCTTGGCTTTGGGTATGCACCCAGCGTATGAGCCTCATCTAAAACCACAAAGTCAAACACGCCTTCTACCTTGTGCAGACTCTCGTAATTAATTACAGTAATCTGATAGCCTGGCATTAGCTTCTTGTAGTCAGCTTCGATAGAGCTGATTGCTTTCTTCTTGGTAACAAACAGAAGGTTCTGTATGCCTAGTTTCTCAGCCACTCCCAGAGCAGTCAGAGTCTTGCCTGTTCTTACCTCCATAGAAAGATAAACAAACTGGTGTGCCTGAAGCACACCAGTTGCAGTATTGATAATTCTGATTTGATAATCTCTAAACCTCATCTCTCGTAGTAACTTAAAACAAGGCAGTCTTGACATAGCCATGTGTCTTTGTTTACCCCTTTGTAAACTCCTGTGGCATGTCTTTGGAATCCAACCCTTACCGTAAACCAATAAGACTTACTCGAGTCTATATACTTTACATACTCTCCTAATCTTATTAATCTGTTCTGGTTGTCTCTTATTCCAGAGTGTTTTACAAAACCTTTTTGAGTTAAGTATCTTTCTGTCACTCTATCAGAACTTGCCGATGGTAATACCATCTCAAGTGCTATTGCCATCAACTCTTTAAGAGTTTGCAAGTAGTCTTGATTCAAGGCTACAGCTGTGGCACGAACAGCACAGTCGCTTGCGTAATCTTTTTTACGATTTGCTAAACGACCTCTGCCCGGCTTCATCTCCACATAAGCATCTCTGCCTCCGTGAGATGATTCATATTTAATATAATTTACTTTAGTCATTATATTTAATTTAATTAAATTTAGTTTTGCCGAACTAACGACAATACAAAGATAATACAAAATCTCTAAACTTCCTAATCCCTTTCGCAGCAAGGCTTTAGAAGGGTGCTTCTTCTTCTGGTTCTTTTAATTCTATCCATCGACCTGTCATATCTTTCCCTTCAATAGGAGGTAGTCCAGTTTGATATTCAGCATAAAAATGTAGCCATTTGTAAAAGACTTGTCTGCTTATAGTCATCTTAGATTTTGGACCATAGTCTGGATACTCATTGATGAAATCAAAATACAATTCATTCTTGTATATCTTCAGACCTATACCTAGCTTCTCGTTTTCGTTTGCACCAGCTAACAATCCACACCACTCTATAAAGTCATGAGAAGTTGAAGCTGAGAGTTGTCTGATTTTTAAATTTACAAACTCACTCTCGACAAGACCCTCCCTAAGATATAACTGAAGACATTCAATCATATAGTTGTCGAACACACACCACTCATCATCATCCCAGTCACCAAAGAATAATTTACCAAACTCATCTTGTGGTGTATATGATTTCGTGTAGTGCTGATACAACTCAAGCTCCCACTTCCTTCTCTGAAAAGAATTACCTGTTCCTTTGATTGCATAGTTTGTTGTGATGGCTATCTTAGGACTCTTGCTAAATGGTATCTTGATAGCATCCTTGTTTTTCTTTTCCAAAGTCAGACCTTCTGTCACCACGCTGAAGAGTCTCTCGAAATTAAAATACTTCTTGACATCATCAAAGCATAGTATCTGTGTATCTACAGAAACTAACTGATAGGCAAATGATTTCTCAAATGCAAATGCTTTACCATCAATAGTCACCAGCTTCTTCATGTGACTCAGAGCGTTCATAAATATTCCTTTACCTGTCCCTCCTTCTGGATTGTCAGATATAACCTCATCGTTGAGTATAACTGCTGGACAATAAGAAAGATTCTTATGACCATGCATCATGAATCCAATAGTTGACTCCATTGATTTCGTTCTAGCCTCTGACTGATTGCACACATTATTTATAAATGTTTTATAGTCGCACCCAGTTATCAGACACTCTCTAAAGACTCTTGCTATCACCCTGTCCTTCCAGACATAGCCATCAAGGTCTACATAATCTATAGCAGTAACACTATTCTTTTTTATTTCAACTGCACAATTCTGAAAATATAAATAAGATGTATGCTTGGTATCCTCTATAAAGTAAACATCAATGGTGTTAATAAGAGTCAAGAACTCTTCTTTAAAAAACCTAGTCTGCTCTGCGAAGTAATTATATATTGATACATCCTCTATCTGATATAAGTAATCCAGAACAAAGTCTTTCATTTCTTTTTCTGTAGTGTGGTCAATAAGATTGTTAGTTACTCTGACAAACACAAAGCTCTTGCTTCCCTCTGGAGCATACTTATAAAACCCATTGTCTTCAAGAAATCTTTTAAAGTATAGAGGTACTATCTTTATTACACCCTTCTCAGACTTACTCCAGAACTCCTCATCCTTCCCCTCTTCTGCCTTCTTGATTACTGCATCTATAGTTGTGTCTGGTATCTCTGTGTTCTGCAGGTCTTTCTTGACCTCACTCTTAGGCTCTCCTCTCTTGAGTCTTTGTTTTACATTGTCAATTATCTCAGTGTTCTCATAGTACTTGGTGTTAAATAAGTTAGTCTTGCTATATGCAGAGCTAATTGTAGTTTCTATCTCCCTTGCTGGAAATGATATTGTTGCATAGTTGTTGCATATAATAGAGGCAGTAGACCTATTGATTCCAAACTCATTCATAGCCTGAGCTATGACATACACATTATGATTTCTCTGACCTTCTGTCATGGGGTACTTTGTTGTCCACCACTTGAGAAGTATCTCTACTATCTTGCTTTCGTTTGTAATTTTTAACAAAGGTTGTCCTTGTGCTAAATGCTTTTCTTGGTACTCTTCTTCTTCGAGTCTTTCCCATAGTTCTGATTTTTCATTTACATATAATTGTTTATCAAAGCTTTCATAACAAACCCTTGAAATATTCTTTGATGTTGAATCAAAGTAAGATGAACCAAAATGTTTTTTAAGTGCATTAAAATACTTCTTGTGGTTCTCTGGGTCTTGTGGTATCTTAACTAAAACCTTAAGACCTTTGCCAGAAGGCGAGACAAAGACAGAGAAAACAAATTTGTTTTTCTCAAACTTAAGTCTGTCCTCTGCCAATTCTTTTTTCTTTTCATAACCATCAAAGTCTAAACAGATGAGTCCACTATGCTCAACGAGTGCTGAGTCCATTCTCTTATTAAATACTCCTGAGAAACATATTGATGGTAGTTTTTTCTTCAGCTCATTCCTTGCTGATTTATTTTTTTCTGCTCTAATCTTTTTGACTAGCTCACTATTCTTTCCTTCCTTTATCCTGTCTAGTATAAACATTACATCTCTGTGAAATGGAGTGTCAGTCTCTAGTATGTTTTTAAATATGGTAACTTCTCTTTTCAATTTGTTTGTTTGTATGTTAAAAAAAGGAGGAGGAAAGACTAATTAATATGAAAAAGAAAAACTCTCCTCGCTCCTGTTATAAATTAAATTCACTACACTACTAAAATTCTTCTGCCTTATCTCCATCCTTCTTTGGTGGGACATAGACTTCACTAATCTTAATAGATATCTTAGGGTCACCAGCTTGGGTAGTTCCACTCCACCCTGCTAACTCCCACTCTTTACCAGCAAGGTCAGTCATCGTACCTTTGTGGTCTGGTTGGTTCTCTTTCTCCTTATACTTGTTAGGAAACATAGTACCACTACCAGCTTTGTGTTTGAAATCACTCATATATATATAAATTAAATTACTCTTTGTGTGTACGACTTTCGCACATCATGTGTTGCACCTTCTCCAAAAAACTTATCGTAGTTTGCTAGTGCCTTCATAACTTCCATCTTACCTTTTTCAATAGTATCTTCTGATGGAGTTATCTCTTCTATATCATAATAGATATCACCACTCCAATGAACCTTCGGTTTCTTCCCAAAGAAAATAAACTTGAAGTCCATACCAAAGAGCTCTTTATACAGATAGCATTGGGTATGGTAATTATAATCTTTCATAGTCCAAAAGTTTATGTCACCTGTTTTCTTTGCAGTGGTTTTTAAATCTATAATAACATACTGACCATCTATATCTAAAGTAATAAGGTCTGCCTTACCTTTAAACATGTGTCCATGTATCTCAGCTATTGCTGGTTGCTCTTTAAGTGCAATCGGATTCTTAAGTAACGTTCTAATTCTATCAGAACCAAACTCAGACTTCGGGTCTAAGACCCAGTCTACTAAATCCTTTATCTCTTGTGCCTCTGATTCTTTTAAAGCTAGGTCGATGTTCCTGTCGCTGATAAAGTTTTTGTAACCAGTAGCATTCCTTGTTACATAACTTGCAATTGGAAAGTCTTTAGCTTTGTCTGGCTCAAGCATAAGTTGGTGAAAGTATTTCCCCTTCTCCAGATTAATCATCTCAGCTATTGTATACTTTTTAGGGGAACGAAACTCTCTAGCAGAGCCCTCATTACTAAGACACTTTAAATCTGAGTTTGATAAATACTTGGTACCGAACTCACCATAGTAATGGTTGTCGTCTTTTAACTTCTCTATTATATTATCTTTTTGCATTGGTAATTTCTGTTTGAAGTTTATTTATTTGCTCATCGACTAGAGTGAACTCGCCTCTTACCATTAACCTTATTTCTGCCCATGACTTTTCTTTTTTCCATTGAGCTAAACATCTCTTTTTAATTGACTCGTAATTTGAGTCAGTCATCAATGGTAGCTCTGGTTTTTTTGTCTCAATAGTTTCTCTTACCAGTTCTTTACTCGCATCGATATCATCATCAGGTGCGATACCTAAGATACCAGCAATAGAATATCTTCTCATGTATGT
>Ga0098038_1000328_pt1 | contig 21901 bp, 23 predicted proteins | sample 5B_taG_FD_75051 | JGI IMG/M metagenome (GOLD analysis project Ga0098038, IMG submission 75051) | Marine viral communities from the Subarctic Pacific Ocean - 5B_ETSP_OMZ_AT15132_CsCl metaG | ecosystem: Environmental > Aquatic > Marine > Oceanic | place: Pacific Ocean | collected 2015-01-08 | reverse complement strand
GGAACATGGTTGATAGCGGAAGCAGACGAATATAGTAAATTGGATTATCCCAAGGTGCATTGTCCATTACAGATGCCTGGATTCATTAATTATGAAGAAAGCGACCCAGATGAAGCGAATGATCCTATAACACGAAGGTACTATATCGAGCAAATGACTGATGATCAGGTTGGACAAATTGTGGTAAATATACCTGATCCGCCTGAACCTAAAGAAGAACCCAAAAAGGATTAATACTCTGGCTTATACATACTTAGAAGGAGTTATGTATGCCAGCACCCTATTCCGCTGATACCCTGATCGATTACGCTTTTCGTCGGTTAGGATCACCTGTTATCGATATAAATGTTGATCGTCAGCAAGCAGAAGAGAGACTTGATGATGCTTTGCAGTATTTTTCTGAAAGACACTTCGATGGTGTTGAAAAACATTATTATTCCCACCAAGTAACGGGTGAGGATCGCACCAATGGTTTTATTAATTTAAACGGGTTGACTTCTGGTAGTGCAGGTGGTTATACAGGCGCTCCAGCAGGTTCGAACATTCTAACTGTAAATAAAGTAATGCCTTTTGGATCTGCGACTTCGAATATGTTTAATGTTCGATATCAAATGTCATTACATGATTACTTTGGTATTAATAGATCTACACACTACGGTGTCGGTCTTGGACTCGCATCATATGATTCCACTAAAAGTTTTATAAATCTTGTAGAGCAAATGTTCGACACAGAGAAAAACTTCCGCTTTAGTAAGGTGACAAATAAATTATACGTCGATATGAACTGGGAAGAGGACATTGACGTAGGTGATTTTATCTTCTTCGAAGCATACGCAAAATTAGATCCAGTTACTCACACTGAGATTTACAATGATAGGCTATTAAAAGAGTATGTCACTGCACTCATAAAACGACAATGGGGTGCTAATCTATCTAAATTTGACGGAGTTCAGTTGCCTGGTGGTGTCACAATTAGAGGCGCAGAAATATTCAGTGAGGCAAACGAAGAGGTTAGAAACATCGAGGAGAGGGTACTGCAAGAGTATGAACTTCCCGTTGATTTCTTCATAGCGTGAGATAAACTATGCCTAGAAATCCTTACTTTAAAGATTACACTGGTGAACAAAATGTCACCGAAGATATCACTATTGAGACGATTCAGACAATGGGTCGGGATATGGTGTATATTCCTAGAAACAGAATAAGCAAAGATGATTTATTCGGAGAGGATATATCAACAAAGTTTGATTCTGGTTATAGTTTAGAGATGTATGTTCAAACTGTAGATGGATTTGAGGGCGAGGGAGATGTTATCTCTCAATATGGTTTACAGATCAAAGATAGAATAGAGTTAATTGTTTCTCGAAAGCGTTTTGAAGAAGAAGTAAAAGTTTTTACTGGACAAGATAGACCAAATGAGGGTGATCTTATTTTCTTTCCTCTTTCAAAAACTTTATTTGAGATCAACTTTGTTGAACATGAAAATCCTTTTTATCAATTAGGTAAACTATACACGTACAGGTTATCTTGTGAAATATTCACATATGATGCAGGTCAAGAAATTGATACAGGAATTGCAGACGTAGATCAAATCGAAGATGATGTCAAGACTACAAGTGGCAATGATATAACAATCGATAATGCTGTAGATGGAACTTCAGCAGGAGATAACGATACATTCGATACGCTTGATGATGATATCTTTGACTTCAGCGAAAGTGATCCATTCTCGGAGGGTAATTATTAATGTTTCGTCCATTTTACAATGAGTCTATTCGTAAACTAATCGTAGCATTCGGTTCGTTATTCAATAACATTCGCATCTCTAGTACTAACTCTAGTGGAGTCGAACAGTTTTTAAAAGTACCTCTATCGTATGGTCCAAAAGAAAAATTTGTTCGACGTATAGAAGAAGATAGTTCTATAGGTAATAACGGTAAAGTACAAATGGTTCTTCCTCGTCTTGGTTTTAATATAACTGATATGACATATGATGGACTCAGAAAGCGAAACACGTTACAGAAAAAGTATCACTTTCCTACAGGATCGACGGGTGGTTTACCTGCGTATGAATATTCAGAAGTTCCATACAACTTTAACATATCCTTGTATGGTTTCACTCGCTCGATGACCGATGCGTTACAGATCACTGAGCAGATACTGCCTTATTTTACTCCTGAGTTTACGGTCACGGTTAATTTTGATAAAGATAGACACCCGAAAGTAGATATACCCATAACACTTAATAATGTAACCATAGAAGAGGAGTATGAGGGTGATCTAGAAGATAGAAGAAGAATAACAACACAGTATGATTTCTCACTCAAATCATATGTGTTTGGAGAAACAAAACGTCAAAGTGTTATTTTATACACTGAGTCTACGTTCTTCGAATTAGTTGATGACAATTATCTCAGATCTGGACCTACGGGTGCAATGAGTAGAGTTGATGTTGGAGTTAGTGGTCCATCAAGCGGAACGGGTGGATTTAGTGCAGGTAACTTTATTACATATACAAATACTTACACTAAGGGACCATCTGGCACAGGTTTCACTTCTGGTACAAGATATATTGACTTTGAAGGTAATACATATGAAGGTGCGACGTTTAATCCGCCTAACCCTTGAGGAATGAATTATGGATGATAAAAATGTAGAGGGTATCTCAAAGGCACTTGATGTGGACTACGATGAGAAAGAAACCCCAAAAAATGAAATGGTGAAAAAGATAGACAGTCTTCCTGTATCAAAAGATAGACTTGAAAAAGATCTTGGAAATGACTACAGACACGTACGTGGTAACTTAAGAGATTTGATCGATGTGGGTCAGGATGCAATCGATGGTATATTAAATGTCGCACAAGATAGTGATTCGCCTAGAGCGTATGAGGTTGCAGGTCAAATGATCAAAGCAGTAGCCGATATGAATAAAGATTTGATGGATCTTCACAATAAGATGAAGGTGATTACAAAAGAAGAAACAACTATAAATCACAATACCAACAATTCAATTTATGTCGGGTCTACGAGTGAATTGCAAGATCTCATTAATCAATCTAGGAGTGCAAAGAAGGCTCTTAATATTGTTGATGAGGTAGAAGAAGATGACGAGTAAGAAACAAGGTTACTTAGGTAACGAAAATCTTAAAGCCGCAGGTGTTGAGATTGAATTCACAAAAGATCAAATTAAAGAATACATCAAGTGTTCTCAAGATCCAGTGTACTTCGTTGAAAAATATGTAAAGGTTGTGTCTCTTGATGAGGGTCTTGTGCCTTTTGATATGTACGATTACCAAAAAGAAATCGTTGACAAGGTACACAATAATAGATTTGTCATAGCAAAGTTACCCAGACAGTCTGGTAAATCCACTACAATCGTCTCTTACATCTTACACTATGTGCTTTTTAATCAAAGCATGAACGTAGCAATCCTTGCGAATAAACAAGCAACAGCACGCGAGATATTGAGTCGTTTGAAACTTGCTTATGAGTATCTACCTTTGTGGTTACAACAAGGAATCGTAGAATGGAATAAAGGATCTATCGAGTTAGAAAATGGGTCTAAGATCGTTGCATCTGCAACATCATCATCAGCGATTCGTGGTGGATCATTTAACATGATTTTCCTTGACGAATTTGCACATGTCAGTTCTGGTATTGCAGAAGAGTTTTTCAGTTCTGTATATCCTACAATTACGTCTGGTCAAAGCACAAAGGTTCTCATGGTTTCTACACCAAACGGACTTAATCTGTTCTATCACTATTGGAGAGGCGCAACTAAAGAAGTAGGCGAGGAAGGAAAAAACGAATACATTCCCATTGAGGTTCATTGGTCAGAAGTACCTTTATATCCAGGCGGTCCACTTCGTGGTGAGAAGTGGAGAGAAGAAACAATTGCAAATACCAGTGAACAGCAGTTTCAATCTGAATTTGAATGTGACTTTGTAGGTTCACAGAATACTCTTATATCATCTCTCAAACTGAAGTCCTTAGCCTGGGTCAAACCCATAGAGAAATCGAATGATGGATTGTGCATATATGAGCAACCACAAGATAATAGACAATACTCTTGTATTGTTGACACATCAAGAGGTCAAGGACTAGACTACAGTGCTTTCATAATAGTAGACGTTACAGAGACACCATATAGGGTGGTTGCAAAATACAGAAACAATATCATATCTCCACTCGTATATCCTACTATGATTCGATCCGTTTGCGAGAGATTCAATAAGGCGTTTTGTTTGATTGAGATAAATGATATAGGCGCTCAGGTTGCAGATGTTCTATATCAAGACTTGGAGTATGATCATATCTACATGACGCAGAATAAAGGTCGCAAGGGTCAAGTTGTGGGTGGTGGTTTTGGTGGTGGTGGTAATCAATTTGGTGTACGTACGACGGGTCCAGTCAAAAAATTAGGATGTTCGGTTCTCAAAAGTCTTGTTGAGGAAGACAAAATTATTGTTGAAGACATTGACACCATAAACGAGTTAACAACATTTATCGCAAAAAGACAATCATTTGAAGCAGATGATGGACATACTGATGATTTAGTGATGTGTCTTGTTTTATTCGCATGGTTAACACGACAAGATTATTTTAAAGAAATGATGAACACCGATGTGCGTAAAGAAATATATGGTGACCAGATAAAACAGATTGAAGATGAATTATTACCAGATGGTTTTTTCGATAATGGAGATAGCATAGAGATTGGAGAATATGACGGACAAGACAGGTGGTTTTAACTTCTCAAATCAGTAAAACTATAAATATCAGGAAGTGTTCTATTGATGAAGTCTTAAAAGGAGAAGAAAATGCCATTTAGCATCAGCCCATCTGTTACAATCACGGAAAGAGATCTCAGTTCGATCATCCCTGCGACATCCACTACCACAGCCGCTTTTGTTGGTAGGTTTGACAAGGGACCAGTCGATGTTGTTGTAGATATAGCGAGCGAAAAAGAATTAACAGAAATTTTCGGTAAACCAAACCCAGGCGAACGTGGTGTTGACTGGTTTGTTGCTGCAAACTTCTTGAATTATAGTGATAAACTTAAGGTTGTTCGAGTAAATGAAAATGACGGAACATTTTATTCATCAGCACAAGCAGGTCTGACCGCTGCAAATATTGCTACGGGACAGGTTTATGTTGGTGGTGTTTCCGCTGGTGGTTTAGTTGCTGGTGCTGACAGGGCTTTCCTTCGTTCGAAAGAACCAGGCGTTTTAGGTAATGGATTGAGAATTGTATTCTTTCCCGCAGGAAATGATCCTTTTGAATCAAACCTGAACGCAGACAGCGTTGGAACAAGTGGTGGTGTGGGTGTAAACTTAGGTATTCCTCAGTTTGACACGCAAGTAAAAGAAAACTTGTTCTCATATGTTCCTACTTCGACTGACAAAGTTTTTGAGTCAGTTTCAAATGGTATTCTTAGTGGTATTACACAAGATGAAGTACACTTCGCCGTTGTTGATCAATTAGGATCATACAACGAAACCTTTGGTGTAACTGGTTCTGTTCTTGAAAAATTCGAAGGTCTTTCTCTTTGGAGAGGGGTGTACGACTCAACAGGACGAAGCATTTACTATAAAGATTACATCAACGCAAACTCCAATTTCGTGGAGATCGAAGAGAGTGTTCATAGATCTCTCTTTAACGCAGCGAAGCCGTTTGGTGGAGCAAGTGGTGGTGACCCACTCTGGACACCTACATCTCCGTTTGTTTACGGTCCACTTGGTGTAACAGCAGCCGAAGATGATGTGAATCCAGGCAATGGTAGACCAAGATATCAAGCATACAACGCGAGACTCGCTGGTGGTGCGGAGGCTGGAGTCACACTTCCTTATGATGGTGTTGGTTCTAATTCGCTGGTGGTCGCTGGTGATAACCCTCACACATTTGCGATTCAAGCAGCGTATACCAAACACTTCAGCAACGCTGATGAAATCGACATTGACATCATCATTGGTGGTGCTGCTGAAAGCAGAATCTCCAAGAAACTCGTTGATATCGCTGAACAGAGAAAAGACTGTGTTGTGTTCATCTCACCACCGTCCTCCCCTTCTGGATCGGAATATAACGATATCGCATACCAAAGCGAATTGGGTGGTTTCTCTGGTGCTGCGAACATAATCAAGTATCGTAACGATCAAGGATTTAACTCTAACTACGCAGTTATGGATACTGGTTGGAAACAAATGTTTGACTCCTATAATGATAGGTTCAGATGGGTTCCATTGAACGCTGATACTGCTGGTATTGTCGCTCGAACAGAGGATACGATTGCACCATTCTTCTCTCCCGCAGGTTTCAACCGAGGTAGAGTGCAAGGTGTGGTTAAGTTAGCGATCAATCCAACTAAGAGTGAAAGAGATGAATTGTATGCAGTGGGTATCAACCCAGTTGTGTCCTTCCCAGGCGAAGGTGCGGTTCTCTTCGGAGACAAAACTCTGCAACGTAGATCTTCATCGCTGGATAGGATTAACGTTCGTAGACTGTTGATCACGCTTGAAAAAGCAATCTCAACTGCTGCGAAATTCCAGTTATTCGAATTTAACGATGACTTTACTCGCAGATCCTTCAGAGCATCGATTGAACCATTCTTGAGAAGAATTCAATCTGAACGAGGAATTACTGACTTCCGCGTTGTGTGTGATGAAACAAATAATACTTCTGATGTTATTGGTGCAAATCAATTCGTCGCAGACATCTTTATCAAGCCTGCTCAATCAATCAACTTTATAAATCTCAACTTCAGTGTGTTGAGAGCAGATGCAACGTTTAGTGAAAGTGTAAGTTAATGTTAAAAACTCTTATAAATATAGAGAAAGGAAGAGTAAATGCCTGATACAATTAACCAGTTTTCACAAGCGTTCGGACAAGGACAGAGATCTACACTTTTCAAGATCACTGGAAATATTCCAAATGCAAACACAAGTGAGCAAGAAAGAGTTTTCTTCATTAAGTCTGGTCAATATCCTGCTTCAACAATTGGATTCATCGAAGTTCCGTTTAAGGGTCGTAAAATCAAAAGACCTGGCGATAGAACGTTTGCGGAGTGGTCATTGACTGTCTTGCAAGATGAGAAGAATAATATTAGAGAAGACTTTATTGGTTGGATGAACTCACTCAATAGACACGTTGCAATCACTGGAGACAGTGTTACGGACTCATTATTCCCAACGTGGCAGATTGAAGCACTTCAGCAGGACGACTCAGTTTCAGGTGGTCAAGGAATTGAACTCTTTAACTGCTTCCCAACCGAAGTAGGATCACTCGAATTTAATTATGAAACTGTCGATACCTTCGCAGAATTTACAGTAACTCTACAATACGATTACTGGACTTCTAAGAAGACCGACAACTAATTGAAGGATTTATATAATGCCTATTGACTTATTCGGTTTCTCTATCGGTAGAAAAGGTAGAGAAGCCCCCAAACCTATAGACTCGAACACCGAGGGCGGTGAAGGTTTATCCTTCGTCGCCCCCGATTCGTATGATGGTACAATCAATGTTGAAGCAGGTGGTATTTTTGGTCACTATGTCAACTTTGATGAGCAAGTAAAAAACGAGGTTGATCTCATACAAAGATACAGAGCGATGGCGATGTATCCAGAGGTTGACATTGCAATTACAGACATCGTAAATGATGCACTTGTGATGGATGAATCGAAAAGACCTGTCGAACTCTTACTTGAACATGTGAAACTATCAGACAATATCAAGAACAAAATTCAAGAAGAATTTGAAACAGTATTAGGTCTGTATGACTTTAATAATAAGGCTTATGATTTATTTCGAAGATGGTATGTGGATAGTAAATTATACTACCATATTATCATTGATGATAAAAATCCAAAGGCTGGTATCAAAGAATTAAGATCTATTGATCCTCTCAAGATTAACAAAGTAAGAAAAGTTGAGAAGGACACAGTTGAAAAAAATGGTGGATCATTTCCTGTCATTAAGGACGTTGAAGAATTTTACATCTACAAAGAAACAGATAAAAACTCTCTCACACCCACACCGCAAACAGGATTGAAGATTGCACCCGACTCTATCATTTACTGTCATTCAGGACTTATAGAGTACGGATCTAAACAAGTTGTTGGTTATCTCAGCAAAGCAATTCGTCCTCTTAACATGCTTCGACAAATCGAAGATTCTGTAGTCATCTACAGAATGTCGAGAGCGCCTGAGCGAAGAGTTTTCTATATTGATGTCGGTAACTTACCAAAAGATAAAGCCGAACAATATATGAGAAGTCAGATGACTCGGTATCGTAATAAGATTACTTACGACCAAAGCACAGGCGAAATGCGTGATGATCGTAGACATTCATCCATACTGGAAGATTATTGGTTACCACGAAGAGAGGGAGGTCGCGGTACTGAGATCACTTCGTTGGATGGTGGTCAAAACTTAGGTGAAATGGAGGATGTCGAATACTTCATGCGAAAGTTGTATCGTGCATTAAACGTTCCACCATCAAGACTTGATGCTGAAAACGGTTTCAATATGGGTCGATCCGCTGAGATCACTAGAGACGAGGTTAAGTTCTTTAGATTCATTGATCGACTTCGTAATCGATTCGCAGACTTATTATTACAAACTCTACGAACACAACTTATTCTTAGAGGTGTGATGAAGAAAGAGGATTGGGATTCTATCTCACAAGATATTAGTTTCAAATTCAAAACAGAGTCTTACTTCCATGAACTGAAAGAAACAGAAATGTTGAAAGAAAGAATGGAAATTCTTCGTGATATGGATGATGTTGTTGGTAAATACTACTCTGTTGAATGGGTGAGAAAGAACGTTCTCAAGCAAACCGATGAAGAAATTAAAGATATGGATAAGCAGATGAAGTCTGAGACAGATGCAGGCATTATCGGTGGTGATGATGAGGAGGAACCAGATGAACGATAATATTCGAAACATGTTGCAATATAGTTTAATCAAAAACGAAGATGAATTCAAAAATGCTTTTGAGGCTGAAATCAATGATCGCATTGCTGATAAATTAGCACAAAAACATGTTGATGTTACTTCAAGTGTTTTAAAACAAAATGAAACAGAACCAGAAGAAGAATAGTTTTTTTTTCTAAATATAATAGAAAAAGGGAGAAGATATGTTATCAAAAGACATCTTAGATAAAATTGTAGACGGTGACGCTACAGAAGCAAGACAAATGACAGTTAATTTACTTCAAGCGAAGTTGAGTGAACTTGTTTCGAAAAAGTATGATGAGATTGCTCCGACCATTTTTGGTGAGCAAAAGAAACCAAAGAAAGCACCTGTCACCGATAAGGATGACGATGGTGAAGGTATGGACCCAGTTGGTGCAGAGGATGATGATGTCGATAACGATGGTGATACCGATAGTAGTGATAAGTATCTGAAGAATAGACGTAAGGTCGTTTCAAAAGCCGTAAAACAAGATGAGCAAGTTGGTGCTAGGTCTGCTGGTATGCAACGTGGTGGAAAGAAAATGTACGGTGTTCGTGACACAGAATTTAAAGGATCTTCTCCTGAACAACAATCTCGTGTAAAGGCTCGTTATTATCAAGATAAAGAAAGAGATACGAGAGAAGCGGAGAGAGCCCGTAAAGAAAAACAAAGGGAACGAGAATCAAAACAACGCGAACGAGGAGTTAGACCCGCATGAAACTCATCACCGAAATGACAGAAGATATTCAGATTGTAACCGAATCTCTCGGTGAGGGTAAAGGTAAAGAACACTTCATTGAAGGTGTTTTTATGCAATCAAATCTCAAAAATAGAAACGGACGAGTGTATCCAAAAGACACACTCATGAATGAAGTTGCTCGATATAACAAAGAATACGTTAGTAAAAATCGTGCAATGGGAGAACTCAACCACCCACAAGGACCGACCGTAAATCTCGACAGAGTTTCGCACATCATAAAAGAACTTCGTCCTGACGGAGATAACGTTTATGGTAAAGCGAAAATTATGGAAACTCCAATGGGTAAGATTGCAAAGAACCTAATCGACGAAGGCGCTAAGTTAGGTGTTTCTTCACGTGGTATGGGTTCATTGAAAACAAATAAGAGTGGTGAAAATGAAGTCCAAGGAGATTTCATGTTAGCCGCTGTTGATATTGTCGCTGATCCGTCTGCTCCAAACGCCTTCGTCGAAGGAATCATGGAAGGTAGAGAGTGGATTTGGGATAATGGTATTCTCAAAGAAAAACATATTGCAGAATATGAAAAAGAGATAGAGACTGCTTCGAAAGCAGATCTTGAAGAAAAGAAACTTGAGATATGGACGGACTTTATCTCAAAACTGTGAATTTATAAATAAAGAGACTTTAGCCACAATCTTAAAGGAGAGACACTAAGATGGAACATTTAGATCCAATTGAAACCGCACGAAGAATTCTCGCTGGAGAATCTTTAGTCGAAAATAACACCGTCGAGGAAGAACTCGAAGAGTATATCGAAGATATTGATATCGAAGAAGTCGAAGAAATGGCTCACGGTAAAAAGAAAATGAAAAAAGAAGACGACGAGGATGATGACGAAGACGACGAAGAAGATGTCGAGGAAGCCATGCATCCTATGGATAAGAAGAAGAAAAAGTTAAACGCTACTTACGGTAAGATGAAAGAAGCAGAAACCGTCGTTGACGATGAAGCACAATCTCAGGACACCGAAGGTAAGAAGCCGCAAACTGCTAAACCCATTGGTAACGCCTCTGGTAAAAACCAAGGGACCATCAAAACAAAACCATCTAAGGCTAAGGCTGGTAAGATTCCGCAAAATCAAGGAAACGTTGGTGAAGTTGGATCTGTGAAAGAGCATGTTGATGCCCTCTTCTCGGGTGAAGAACTTTCCGAAGACTTCAGAGTTAAGGCTTTGACTATCTTTGAAACAGCGTTGAATGAAAGAGCAGCACAAGTAGAAGAAGCATTGACTATTCAGTACGAAGAAGCAATCGCTGAACATACTGAATCAGTATCCAAAGAACTTGCCGAGAAACTTGACGACTACCTCTCCTATGTTGTCGAACAGTGGATGGAAGACAACGAACTCGCTATTGAAACGGGTATTCGTGCTGACGTTGCAGAAAACTTCCTGAGCGGATTGAAAGGTCTGTTCGAGTCAAACTACATCGAAGTTCCAGATGAGAAGTATGACTTGGTAGAAAGTCTTGCACAAACTGTTGTTGATTTAGAAGAAAAACTCAATAACGAACTCAACTATAACATCGAACTTAAACAGACAGTTGCAGAAAAAACAAGAGATGAAATTTTTGCAGAAGTCACAGAAGACTTAGTTGATACGGACACTGAAAAAATGAAAACGTTATCTGAAAACCTTGATTTTTCGGACGAAGATAGTTTCCGTGGTAAACTCGAAGTTCTGAAGGATAATTATCTTTCAGAAGGTGTCTTAACAGAAGATACTGATGTGTCTACCACAACGGATGCGTCCAATGAAGGTTACATGAGTGCGTACACAAATGCACTTAGCAGAGTTGCTAAAACTGCAAACGATAACAAGGTTTCTTGAAAAATAGATTATTATAACTATAAAGAGTAGTATACAACTATATCAAAGGAGATAGAAATGGATTTTAACGGAGTTACACCTTACGACCAACTCACTGAGAAGTGGTCACCAGTTCTTGATCATCAAGCGATGCCCAACATCGAAGATGGTTATAGAAGAAAAGTTACTGCTGCTCTTCTTGAGAATCAAGAATCAGCACTTAGAGAGCAATCGCTGACCGAAGCGCCTAACTCACTGAACCATGCTGGTTCTGGTGGTCTTTCAGGTGTAGACGGGTCACAACGACCACTTGGTGGTTACGACCCAATTCTGATCTCTCTTGTACGTCGTTCTATGCCTAACTTAATGGCATATGATGTCTGTGGTGTTCAGCCTATGAGCGCCCCCACAGGTCTTATCTTTGCACTCAAATCACAATTCAGTGGTGCTGACAGAAACAACGAAGCCCTCTTCGCAGAAGCAGGTAACTTCGGTGGTACTGGTGGTGCGACTGCTGCTGTGTCTATGGACCCATTATTGGGTGTCACCGCTTCTGGTATCTCTATTGGTCGTCCTATGGGCCGAGACTCCGCTGAAGCACTTGGTGAAAACAGTTCATTCAATGCTATGGCATTCAGCATCGAGCGTACTTCCGTAACAGCGAAGACACGCGCCCTGAAAGCGGAATACACGACTGAACTCGCCCAAGACTTGCGTGCTGTTCATGGTCTTGACGCTGAAACCGAACTCGCTAACATTCTCAGTACGGAAATCCTTGCTGAAATCAACCGCGAGATTATTCGTACCATCTACGGTGTTGCGAAACTCGGTGCCCAGCAAAAAGACTTGACATACGCTAGTGCTGCTACACCAGTGATTGGTCACCCAGGCACAGGTCAAGGTGGTATGTATGACCTCGACTCCGACTCTGACGGTCGTTGGTCAGCAGAGCGTTGGAGAGGACTCATGTTCCAAATCGAACGCGAAGCAAACGTTATCGCCAAGCAAACTCGTAGAGGAAAAGGTAACGTCATCATCTGTGATGCTGATACCGCGTCTGCTCTCGCAATGGGTGGATACCTCAACATCTCTCCTGCACTGAATGTTAACCTGAACATCGACGATACAGGTAACACATTCGCAGGTGTTCTTAACGGTAAGTTTAAGGTCTACATTGACCCATTCGCAACCGAAGCATCAACCACCTTTACTAACAACAGACCAACTAACTATGTTACTGTTGGTTATAAAGGTACGAACCCGTATGATGCTGGATTGTTCTACTGCCCATACGTTCCGTTGCAAATGGTGCGTGCGGTTGGTGAAAATACCTTCCAGCCTAAGATCGGATTCAAGACTCGTTACGGTCTGGTTTCTAACCCATTCGTGACGACGACTGGTGCTGCGAACGGTACGCCTGACGGTGAAACACTCACCATCCGTGCTAACCAATACTATCGTATCTTTAGAGTCCTTAACCTTCATGGTAACTCTGGAACCTAATAGATAAAAACTCCGAGTGAAGTAAGAGAGGGGGGTCTTTGACCCCCCTCTTTTCGTATACATAGTAAACAGGAGGTCTATATTATGAGACATTTTTTAACAGTTACAGTTTGTTTGCTTTCTTCATTTAGTTTTGCTCAACAGGATAATGGTGGTAAACCATCTGACCCAGATGTTGTTGCAATGTGGATTGATGATCTAGGTAGACTTACTCCCTTTGGTAGAACGTTTGATGTTTATATTCAAAGTGGATTCGATCCCGAATTTAGTTACCCCAACGGAGATCCACGCCGACCATACAAGATTGGTAGTACCTACGGTAATGAGTCACCTACTCGTGCCTTTGCGTGGTCTATTGACGGTAATGTTTTCAAGAACCACAATGATAACTTTTATCCTTTTTTAGATAACTGTCAAGAATGTATTGATTACTGGCAACCATACACCACATTTGATGAATGGGTGCAGGACGATGGAACGGTTGTACCTTGTTCGATTCCTGGCACCTATTGGGACTGCATTCAAGCAAACCCATACCAGCGTTGGATGTATCTCGGTGCGAAGTTCACACCAGTCAAATGGGAAATGCAGAGTTGCTGCCCCAATCAAGGTGACTTGGTGGATCTTGAATACGCATGGTGTGACTCATGGCTTTTGCATGGTCCACTCGGTAAGAAGTACGGCAGTCAGTTTCCACAATACAAGTATCCATTGGTGCAGCAGCAACACAAGGATCTGCTAGAGTCAGACACACTAATCTTCTGGCCCCACCGTGATACCATTGTAGGGCAACAATGTTGCGGTTCACCAAGTCAAAATGATTACGGTGATTTGATTAGATGGAATCCTGACGTTGACTGGGGAAGCGAGAAACACCCTGGCTCTTTTCATATTGCAAGATTTACTGGTCCTGATTACTTTGGAAGTGGTGGAGTAATTCGTTGGGCCTGTGGTAATGACCATCCATGTGACCCGAATCCATACTTTGTAGACTTCTATGCCGATAATTCTTGTCCTTCCGATTTGAACGAAGATGGTATTGTTGGTTTTGAAGATTTGTTGCAAGTTCTCAGCGACGTTGCTGGGTTTAAATATCATCCACGAACAAATAACGGCTTCTCTGCTTTATTGAAAGTTTTATCTGAATGGGGAGATTGCGATGCTTGAATTACTTTTATCTGCTATTATTGCTCTTGGTGATGACAATGATCCAGGCGAAGACTGTTCTACTGGACTTCGTATCCAAAATATGGGTCGTATGACTCCTTATGGGAACACGTATCGTTTCTTTATTGATGCGGAAACACCGACTTGTATTTTACCACTGAACGCTGGTTACTCTGGACTCGGTGCTAGAATCGCAACTCAAACACCGTTTATTCTTGTGACAACTTCCGAGGAAGGATTCTGGAACAATCACCCGAGCGATGTTCCGTGGGGAGACACTTGGTCCACCGCAGAGCAAACACCATCGGGTCCGCTTCGCTACTTCTTAGGACAAGATCCACGACAGGATTTTGATTCACACTTTCCAATGGGTGATCTTCCCGATTGTGTCGGTGTGCCTGGTCTTGGTGACAACTACCCGTGTGCTGGTGTCGCAACTCCATACCGATTGAACCAAACCAACAATCTGATCTTGGGTGAAAACAATGATATTTTTACATTGTCAAGACTTATTGTTGTTGTAAATTCAAATGCTGAAAATGCAAAGATCGGCGAGAATCCTTTTATGCAACTTACCACAAAGGGAAATGTAAGATTCAAGGGTGGTGTAAACCTGAATAAGTATGACGGTTTGCCACACTGGAATTATTACGAAACCATTGGTTACTTCGGGGATGCTACTCAGTCCACAATCTGGGAAGACTTGAACTATGATGACAGAGTAGATTTTGGAGACTTATTGATGGTTCTAAATGACGCAGAAAGATACGACGATGTGTTCGATGCAATCTTGACAATCCTCGCCGCTTGGGGAAATTCAAATTCATAAATAGGAAGTACTTACGAATATGGAGAAAAAATATGTTGAGAACACTTGCACTTGCTATAACTACAACCGCTGTGGCGGATCTTGCTGGAATCGGAAATCCTGAATATTACCAACAGTCGGACGTATACGGAGAGCGGTGGAACGCTTTTGTTGAAACTGCTGTTTATACCGAAGATGATCAACAAGATTTTGTAGGTGTTCCAGACAATGCAATTCTCATAACATATACTCTACATAACAACATAGAATCAGAATCAGCGATTGAAGACTTTGATATTTTCACAGGAATAAAAACAGATGAACTATCAGTTTTATCAATTCCAGGCTATCTAACATCTCCCATCGTAGATCAACTCGACGCACTCTATAACAATCCAGATTATGTTAATTTTGCATATGAGACAGGACTCTATAACTGGGACTGGGGGACTGAGGGAAACTTGGAATCCTCGGGTTTGATGCCTGGGGAGTTCGCTACGATGTTCGTGATCGCATACGCAGATTCTTGGATCGAAAGCCCTGGCATAATTCAAGGTGAAAGTGATGCAGGTATTTTCTTCACAGTTGTTCCAGAATTTTATGTTATACCAACACCAAGCGTTTTATCACTCATGGGTGTTGCGATACTTGCCCGTAGTAGAAAACGATATACATAATGTATGGGATACACTGCTGAGAACCAAATATCGATTTCAAACGCATTACAGGCACAGGCTTTAAGACAACCTGAGACTAACAATTATCTCATGAATACTTCGTTTAGGTTTACGTTAAGTAAAACACCGAAGATAACCTATTTTTGTCAGAGGGCGAATATACCTGATTTTACATTAGATGGAATCGAACAGCCTGTTAGATTCGGTGCTAGAGTTTTCAAAGCAGGAGACAAGTACAGTTACGGCGACCTACAGATTTCCTTTTTGGTCGATGAAAATTTAGAGAATTATTTAGAGATGCATAACTGGTTGAGAAGTTGTGCTAATTTAAAAGATGTGACAGAGTTTGAAGGTAGGGAAAGGTTTACAACTACGGCAGATTTGCATGTTTTGAATAGTAACTCAAGGGTTATAAAAACTGTGAGATTTACGGATGTCATACCCACGAGTTTAGGTTCAGTGAATTTTGATTCTACGATTACTGACATTGAGCCTATTATAGTGGACGCAACATTCAAGTTCACACACTACGATATTCTGCCTGAGTAAGACTTGACTTTTTATGTAATCAGACTAAACTCTCACAAAGGAGTTTTTATGTTATTGGACGAATTGAAATCTATGGTACAAGAGGACTTAGAGATCGACAAAACAGAATTAGATGTCGAGGCTCTAAAGACACCACAACTTCATAACAAATATTTGAATTTTCTGTTAGACGAAAAACTCATCTTAGCAAAAATTGAGAGTGAGTTCCGTATACATCGTAAAATCAAATGGTTGTACTATACAGGTAAAATGAGTATGGAAGAATTAGAGGAAAGAGAGTGGGAGCCTTTTGGTTTGAACATACTCAAACAAGACCTAGATAAGTTCATAGATTCCGATAATGAGATTGTATCGTTATCAAACAAAGTTGAGTACCAGAAAGAGAAGGTAGAGTATCTCAAATCAGTAGTAAAAACTATGTCTGACAGACAATGGTATATCAGATCTGCTATTGATTGGATCAAGTTTACGAATGGTAACTAATCTTATTACAATCAAACCATACGATAGTGTATATGTTAAAGTTGACTGTGAGAGATCTATAGCAAAAGAACTCTCAGACTTTTTTACATTCAAAGTTCCTAACTACCAATATACACCAGCCTATAAGAATAAAGTATGGGATGGTCAAATAAGACTATACAATATGCACTCGCAAACGTTTTACCGAGGTCTAATCGATTACCTCGCTGACTTTGCAAACGAAAGAAACTACACTCTTAAGAACGACTTAGAAATGGTATCACATACTATTTCTGACGATAGTTTGCTTAAATACATGCGTGATCATCTGAAACTTCCTTTTGACCCATACGAGCATCAAGTTTCTGCAATTAAGCACGCTCTAGAGCAGCAGAGAACCCTTCTCGTCTCTCCTACGGGGTCTGGTAAGTCTTTAATCATTTACACATTACTTCGTTATTATCTAAATAAACTTCCTCCCGACAAGAAAATTTTAATCATTGTACCTACAACCTCTTTAGTTTCTCAAATGATGAGTGACTTTCGAGACTACGCAGAAAAGTGTGATTGGTCAGTGGATGACAATTGCCATTACATTATGTCTGGTCAAGAAAAAACCACGGACAAAAGAATAGTGATATCCACATGGCAGAGTATACACAGAGAACATGAGAAGTTTTTTAAGGACTTTCATTGTGTGTTCGGTGATGAGTGTCACTTATTTAAGGCTAAATCTCTCACGGGTATCATGACTAAATTGAAAAACTGCGATCACAGAATAGGTACTACAGGAACGCTGGACGGATCGCAAACTCATAAACTTGTCATTGAAGGTTTATTTGGGTTGGTCAAGAATGTTACAACGACAAAAAAACTAATGGATAAAGATCTGTTGTCTAGACTAAAAATCGATTGTCTTCTTTTGGGATATAATAAAGAATCTTGCAAAGAAAATAAACGAGCGAAATATATTGATGAGATCAAGTGGATAATCAACAATGAGCCGAGAAACAAATTTATCACGGATCTATCATGTAAACTAAAAGGCAATACTCTACTACTTTTCAATTATGTAAAAGAACACGGTGTTCCACTACATGAAATGATTTTAGATAAATGTCCAGATAAAGACATTCATTTCATACATGGGGGAACTGATGTAACCCAAAGAGAAAATATTAGAAAACTTGTAGATAATGTAGATCGTGATTCGATACTCATAGCGTCATATGGTACATGCTCTACTGGTATCAACATTAAAAATATCAACAATATTATTTTTGCCTCTCCGTCAAGATCTGTTATTCGTGTTTTGCAATCTATTGGTAGAGGACTAAGAAAATCGGATGTAAAAGACAGGGTAAAACTTTTTGATATTAGCGATGATCTAAGACATCTGAAATACGTTAACCACACGTACCGTCACATGCAGGAGAGAGTGAAGATATATAATAAGGAGAAGTTTGATTTTACACATAAGAATCTAAACTTGGAAGGTAACACATGAGTAAAGACTACCGATTATTAAAACTAAAAAGTGGTGAAGAAATTGTGACCAGAATTGTGGGTCAGAAAAAAGATAGCGTTACAGTGCAAAGACCTTATGAATTTTTAAACATGATGGTCGCTGATCCATTAGGTCGTAAGAAAGAAGTTACAGTTCTAAAGGACTGGCTTCGTCATAGTAATCAGATTAAAACCGTAATCCCGAAAGATTTTATTGTTAGTTTTCTGACACCAGATGTTGAAGTAATTAAATTATATGATGACTCTAAAGACAGAGATGATAAAATTCAAATGCAGCATGATGCAATTGATAACATGACAGAAGAGGAAGCACAAGCGGCTCTTGAAGAGAAGATCGCTCAGATGTTAAGATCCATGAAAGATAAGTTCGATGATGATTACTCAGAGGATAACATGGATAATATTGATCCAATTAATGGCGTACCTAATAAAGAATCTGAAAAAGAATTTGTAGTCATGAACATGATCTTTCCGCCTAGCATCATTAAAAAATTCATCGAAGAAGGTTTTTTAGATCCAGAAGATATGATGGATCTCATGGATGATGATGTGGGTATGAGAACGTTCACCGAAACAGACACAAGTGACCAAATTGATCGTGAAGATTTTGGAAAAGAGTGGACTGATTGGTCTTGGAATCCTAATGATTTACTAGACTCTAAAGACTCTAAAGATTCAGAAGAACAAGATGAATAATTGTTCCCCCCTTTCCCCTTGACAAAGGTAATTCTAATGATAAGATGAGCATTGTGTCAAGAATAAAAAGGACAGAATATGAGTAAAAAAAATCAATACATTGACAACAAAGAATTTTTCAAAGCGATGTGTGAATGGAAAGATAATGTAAATGAAGCAGAGTCTATGGGAGAAGGTAGACCACCTGTTACTGAATATATTGGTAAGTGCTTTCTTGACATTGCTGAACACTTGTCTTTCAAACCAAACTTTATGAATTATCCGTTTAAAGATGAGATGATTGGTGATGGTATCGAAAACTGCTTGATGTATGCTCATAATTTTAATCCTGAAAAATCGAAAAATCCATTTTCATATTTTACTCAGATTGTGTATTATGCTTTTCTACGAAGAATCGAAAGAGAAAAGAAACAAAACTACATTAAGTTCAAGACTATACAAATGGAAGATTCGGAAGGTTCTCTAAGAAGATACTACTCCGAAAATTACTTTGAAGATACCAGAAGTCTGGAACAACATTTTAATCTAAGTGACTCAGACATAGAAAGATTCACACCCAAGAAAAAGAAAAAGGACAAAAATGCAGATAGCAATACTGAGTGATACACACTGGGGAGCGAGAGGTGATTCTCAACTGTTCCTTGATTACTTTACTGAGTTTTTTCATGACACATTTTTCCCTTACTTAGATGAGAATAATATCACCACAGTTTTACATGCTGGTGATCTTATGGATCGTAGAAAGTTTGTAAACTTTAACGTGCTAAATCATGTTCGTGAAAACTTTTTACAACCAATAAAAGATCGTAATATTGATTTACATTGCATATTGGGTAACCATGATGTTTACTACAGAAATACGAATCGAATCAATTCAATGCGTGAATTGTTTTACGAAGATTTCAATATCTACGAAAAACCCAAAACACTAGAATTTGATGGGTTACGAATCGCCATGCTTCCGTGGGTGAATAAAGAGAACACAGAAGAATTCATAGACTATATCAAAAATGTAGATGCACCAATACTACTTGGTCACTTAGAGTTAGATGGATATGAGGTACTAAGAGGCGTTAAGCATAGGGGTGGTATGTCTCCCCAATTGATCAAACGATTTGAGAAGGTACTGAGTGGTCACTTTCACTGCAAACAAAGCCGTGACAACATTCATTACTTAGGAACTCATTATGAGATAACTTTCGGCGATCATGGTGAACCAAAAGGCTTTCACGTTTTAGATACAGAAACACGGGAACTTACATATATTGAGAACCCAAGTCGAATGTTCCACAAACTAAAATATGATGAAGACACAACCTACGATGAGTTATTCTATTCCAGTTATGAAAATCGTTACGTAAAAGTCTTTGTATCAAATAAAAAAGATCCAGTGAAGTTTGATAAGTTCTTGGAGGGGCTGTATAACGCCCAAGTTGCAAACCTTACGATTGTCGAAGAAGAAGATCTTGAGCAAGAAAAGGTTGACATTGACATGAAAAAGGATACACTAACACTGATTCAAGACGAAGTTGATTCTCTTAAGTGCGAAGGCGATAAAGAGAGGATCAAGAAAATGATTCGTGATTTATACATGGAGAGTTTAACACTGTGAACATTTTTGTTTTAGATAATGATCCAATCAAGGCTGCGGAATACTCATGCGACAAGCATGTGGTGAAAATGATCGTGGAGTCATGTCAAATGCTTTCGTCTGCACACCGTGTTCTTGACGGTTCTGAATGGACAGACTTCTCTAAGGGTAAGAAACCTCGCCGCATTAAACGGTGGAGACTTCAAGAACCTAGAGAAAGTTTGTTATGGAAAGCATCTTTCGTGGGTCATCCATGCACACAATGGATTATGCAATCAAAAGAAAACTATCGTTGGTTAGCGAGACACGCTGTTGCGTTGACCGAAGAATATACTATTCGATATGCGAAAAAACATTCGTGTGAGTCTTTATGTCGTTTCTTTGAAGACACATATCCAGATAATCTATTATCAATTCACCAAACCCAGTTTGCACAAGCAATGCCTGAAGAATATAAAGTCGTAGGTGATGCTGTGCAAGCATATCGTAATTATTATCATGGAGAGAAAGCATATTTTGCAAAATGGAAAACAAGCACTCCCCACTGGTGGAATGGAGTAATGTTACAGCATGATTAAGTTTACAAAGATTCGTTGGAAGAACTTTCTTTCAACGGGAAATACATTTACAGAAGTTGATTTGTGTCGTCATGGACTTACCCTAATTACAGGTGAGAATGGTGCTGGTAAGTCAACAATTCTGGATGCATTGACATATTCTTTGTTTGGTAAATCATTTCGTGGTATCACCGTGTCCACTCTCGTAAATAGTATTAACGAAAAAGACTCTATAGTTGAGATAGAATTTACCATCGGTTCCAAGTCATATCTCGTTCGACGAGGACAAAAACCAAAAGTGTTCGACATCTATGTTGACGGTGAGATGTTACCACAAGAGGCTAAAGCGAAAGACTACCAGAGAATCTTAGAAGAGCAGATTTTAAAAATGTCTTATAAGTCTTTTTGTCAGATTGTCGTGTTAGGTTCATCAAACTATGTTCCATTTATGCAGTTGTCTGCGACGGATAGAAGAGACATCGTTGAAAATCTATTAGACATTAACATATTCACTGTTATGAATATCATGGTGAAAGGTAAAGTGTCTGCTGTTCGTGAGATTATCAAGGACAAAGAAAACAATATTGATATCCTGAAGACAAAAATTGAAAGTAAAAAGGAATACATCGACAAGATTAAAGATCAGGCAAAAACTAATCTCGATAGTATTGATGATGAGATTACACAAAAGCGTCAGGAGATAGAAGACGCAAAAGATAGAATAAAGGATCTAGAGGATAAGCATTTAGACTTAACCAGTGAGTTGTTTGATCATAATACAAACAAAGTTAAGTTGTCTGACTTGTCGCTTGAGAGAAGAGAGATAAACTCTAAAATTTCT
>Ga0098038_1000327_pt1 | contig 21912 bp, 26 predicted proteins | sample 5B_taG_FD_75051 | JGI IMG/M metagenome (GOLD analysis project Ga0098038, IMG submission 75051) | Marine viral communities from the Subarctic Pacific Ocean - 5B_ETSP_OMZ_AT15132_CsCl metaG | ecosystem: Environmental > Aquatic > Marine > Oceanic | place: Pacific Ocean | collected 2015-01-08 | reverse complement strand
TAAGTGCTGTTTTAAATGTTGGCCCAAATGTGCAACCTGACGTTGGTGGTATAGCAAATATATCTGCTAACCTAGATACTTTTAATCCTGTATCTAGCAAAAGCATAACTCCTATTAATGCTCCTGATCCAACATTTAGCATGAGTACGTTCATGCCACAAATTGCAGACAAAGAAGATGAAATAGATAAATTTAAACAACTGCCGCAGCAACCCTTGGTAAAAGGCCCGAAAAATACTCTTAATCTTTATGATGAAAGTGATGTTGGTGCTTTATCTAGTATGGTTGATGGTATTGGGGGTTCTGATCCAACCATAGATCTATCTAGACCAGATGGTTCTATGATAAATCCATCACCTAGACCAGAAGCAGGTGGCATACTAGACGGTGCATATATTGCAGGGCCAAGTCAAGAAAGTTCAAAAATAGAAAGCTTTGAAGGATCAAGAAGATCTACAAGTGGGCTTCCCGACATAGAAACTATGGAAAACATTGGCAAATTAAGAAGTCAGCAACTAAACAATTTAGATACTACAAACAATCTTCCTGATTTCACTACTAATAAAGATTTATTTACAAGCTTTGTTCATGATGGTGGTGCTGATATGAGAACATCACCTCAATTAAGACAGGCAGGTGCTTTAGATGCAGAGCAAGAGTCTTTAGGGGCTGACACGTTTGCTAATCTAGCCGCCGAACAATCTTTAATGGATGAGGGCGCAAAGATAGCCGCAGCTATGGATGCTGAAGACAAGCGTTTAAAACCTGCTGATAAAATAGATGACGACCTATTTATTGACCCGACTAAAAAACCAGACGACCCTAGCAGCAAGTTATCAGCTCTTGAGTCAGAGATTGCTAATATGTTGGAAGACAATAAAGAAAAGGCCGAACAAGATAAATGGTTAGCTCTTGCCAATGCAGGTTTGGCACTAATGTCTTCTTCCAACCCAACTTTTGGTGGTGCTATAGGCGAGGCGGGTCAGGCAGGTCTCACTTCACTTAGAGAGTCTCAGGATCAGTACAATGAAGACAAACTATCATTGCTTGCCCTGCAGCAGAGAGCAGAAGCTGCTAGGCTTGCGAACCAAAAATCAACAACTCCTAAACAGGTAAAGATAAATGAAATCAAAGGTGTATATGATGTATACACTAAAGAGTTAGAAAAAATACTTAATCCTGATGATTTAGATGAGACAGATATGTTAGCAGGAGATGTAAAACCAAGAACTTTTGATGATCTTAATGATGCTGAAAAAGCAAGATATACAGACCTTCTTTTGAAAAGACAGGCTTTAGAGGCCATGTTGACTAGTCGTATATTTCCTTTTGAACTAGATGCTACTAAATAATTGGAGAATAATTCATGGGGATTATACAGGTAGCAGGGCCACAAACAGGTAAAAGATATAGAGTAAATATAGCAGGTCAAACCCCAACTCCAGAAGAACAGTTTAAAATTGACAACTATGTAAATAGTCAAGAAAGATCTGCCATAAACTACTTACAATCCTACGGTGTAGGACTTGGTCAGCAACAATCAGTAGTTACACAATCACCTCAAAAAATTGATAAGACTGCGGTTGGTCGTGGTTTTGAAAGACAAGGCTTCGGCCTTGGCCCAAGATTCCAGAGAGGCTTAGGTGTCTCAATGGAAACTCTTGGAGGAGAGTTTGGTTGGGACGGCATTGAAGAAAGAGGTAAGGAGAAAAAAGAGGCAGCAGAAGAGGAGCTTGCTAGATTAGAAGCTGAAGATCCTTCTGTAAGATTTACAGACATAGAGGGCGCAGGTAGTGCAGCTAGTTTTGCAGGTGAAGCCATCGGTGAAGAAGTGGGTGACTTGGCTATACAAACAGGTGCTACATATTTTGGGGGCTTGTTTGGGGGGCCAGTAGGTGCAGCAATTGGCAGAATAGGAGGTGTTGGATACACAACCATAAAATCTCTGCCAGAAATGTTTGCAGAAAACGTAGAAGCTCAAGAAAGAGCGGGTAAAGAGTTAAATCTTGGTTTAGCAGCAGGTACAACAGTAGCTCAAGCATCTGCTGAGTTTCTTGCTGATTATTTTGTTGTTGGTAGGCTTTTGCCAAAAAAACAAAAAGGAAGAATGGTACGCGCTTTAGTTGGTGGGGGCGAAGCTCTTGCCGTTGAAGGAGCTACAGAAGTTGTCCAACAGATGGCTACCAGAGCGCAAGCGGGTCTTCCAATGTTTAATGAAGAAGCACTTCTTGAATATGGAGAGGCTCTTGCTGCAGGTTCTGTAGTTGGTGGTACATTTGGTACAGCTTTAGGGGCATTAAGCCCAGAAGATAAGTCTATCACTGGCAACCCAAAATCAGAAAAAGAATTAGAAGACGACATTGCGGCTGATATACTACTTAATAATCAAAGGTTTAAATTCGCAGAAGATACAGAGGCTGAAGCAGTTGGTACAAATCTTTTTGAAGAATCAGAAAGAAATGTAGCAAACACAGAAGCTGTTGAAAGAAGTTTACCCTCTCCAGAAAAACCTGCAGGTCTCTTACCTAATCCAACAACTGTATCTCCATTAGAGTTCGACCAGAAGTCATACGATAAGTCTGTGTTTGAAAGAGTTCTTCAGCAGATACGGGCTGATAAAGCAGTAAACGTTACAAGTATATTTGCCAAAGCAAAGAAAGATATACCCACACTAAAAAGAAAACAGGTCTTAGATGTTATAGAAGACCTGAAAGCTCGCGGAATTGTTGCTGACAATCCAAGCACTAAAGGTGGTAAGTTCATACTTATGGGTGAAGTTGCGCCAAGCCTAGACAACTTAGATGTTAGGCTTAGACGAACTATAGACAGTGCAACAGCTAATATTAAAACACTAGAGAAAAAACTAGGGATACTAAACAATATTACACGACCTACGGTTTTAAGAACTGGCTTTGATTTAAAAGGAAAGAAGGCCACTGAAAAATCTATCGAGGCAGAGATAGCGGCTACACAAACAAGTATTCAATCTCAGAGAAAAATGATTGAGGTTGCTCAACAGCGCTTAGGTCAACAACATGTGCCGTCCATTGAAAGGGTTGGCATACCAAACAATATGAAGCAAGTCCCTATCGGAGAGATTAACGAAGATAATCCAAGGCTTGTTGAAAAATTTGAATCACAAAAAAGACTTTTAGAAGAATATAAAACACAAGCCGCCGGGATAAAGAAGGCTTTAGCTAGGTTAAACAGAATTGCTAAAAAGAGAAATCTTAGCTCCAATGAAGCTGAGAAGTTTGCAAGACTTCAAAAAGCTTATACTGAGGCTTCTCAAAGATCTGCAGAAATTAAATCAAATCTAAAAACTCCAAAAGAAATTGTTGCTGCGATAAAAGCGGAACAGGAGCAGGAGGCTAGAGATTTAAAAGAGTTAGATCTAAGAGTTAAAGCTGCAGATGCCAAGGCTTTAGATTCATCAGTTCAAGAAACTCAACGGGCTAGAGAAGAGTCTGACACCGCGCTTGACCAACCAAAGGTAAGTGCTTTCACTTCTGTGTTTAATGATAAACAGGCGAGTGTGTTCACAAGGCTTAGACAAAGGCTTTCTGGCTACAACCTAAAAGACATAAAGCTAGAAGGAACTCAAAAGCTAGAGGGCGCTGAAGGTAGCTATAATCCTATGTCTAGAATTATATCTCTAGCTATGGGAATGTATGACCCTAACATGACCGATGATCAATTGTTCGATGCAGTTGCTGAGGTGATGGATCATGAGATGATACACGCCCTTAAAGATATAGGTGTAATGACACCTAAAGAGGTATCTATCTTAGAAAAAGCAGCAGGTAAAACAAAGTACGTTAAGCGTAATTCTGACGGCACTTCTCAGACTAGAAGCTACACATACCTAGACAGGGCAAAAAGAATGTACCCTGAAGAAAGCGACACTGTTCAAAGAGAAGAAGCTGTCGCAGAGATGTTTAGAGACTTCAACGCGGGTAGGCTTAAATCATCTGGTGCGCCGCGTGGTATATTCAATAAGGTTAAGAATTTCTTCAAGAGCCTTGTATCAGTATTTACTGGGTCAGGCTTTAATAGAGTAGAGTCTATCTTTAAAACTATTCAGTCTGGTGAGATGGGTGCTAGAGAGAGACCTGCTCAAGAAAGTTCAAATGAACAAATTAATAATGCTATACTAAGTTCAAGAGTTGCATCGTTAACTGATGTTGAAAGAGAATCTTTATCTCCTGACATGCAATTACTATTCAGAGCTAAATCTCCTGATACATTTAAAGAAATTCTTTTAGATGATGAGTCTGCTTCAGAATCTCTTGGAGAATTTAGAAATCCAGATCAAGGGTCTTCAGCAGAACCTGCGTCAATGTCAGAGCTTAGATCTCTAAGAAAAGAGATGTATGACTTAACTCAAGCAGCATTAAAGGATCTTCCTAATGAGGTTACTGTTTACAGGCATGGTGAATTAAATAAGCAAGATGGATTATCATCCTTTTCATTAGATCCAAATATAAGAAACCCTTGGCAATTTGGAAGAACATTAAACAATAGAGTATTTCAAAGCTATAAAACAAATAAATCAGATATACTTGTTGCACCTGATTTAATTAAAGATTTTCGTGAAGAAGAAGTAATAATAAAGAATGATAAAGTAAGAGATCCTAAAAACCTTAAAAAATCCAAACTCGTTATGCAACTCACAGATGAGCAGTATAACGCAAGTATATTGCCTTATCTAAACCCAAATACTGGACAACCAATATTCAAAAGTAGGCCCGGAGCCAACACTCTTGTTTCTCTCGCAAATAAAATAAAAGAGAGAAGAGGCACAAGAGAATACGATATTATAAATTCAGAGCAGGACAGAGAGGAAGTATCACAGATAATGGCGGCTGAAGCTGAAGCTGCCCTCCTCTCTAGTCGAGATGCATTAGGTTGGTATGACGCTACACTCAAGCTTGCCAAGAAAGCCTTGTATTCAGCATATCCAGAAATATCTCCTGATAGACCAGACGGAACAGCTAACCCACGGCATGATGCTGAGGCAGAGTTTGCTTTTGATTATGCTACAGCGGTTACATCAAACGGACTTGCCGTTATTAAAAACTATGAGTTTGCTTCTGAACAGTATGATGCCTTTGTTAAGACAGGTAAGTTTCCGTTAGAAGGCACTGGTGATCAGGGTAAATCTATGATTGCCGCCTTTGAATTTTGGAACGCTATGGTCGATAACGGTATGACCGTTTCAGAAATAAATGATCTTCTAATGCAACAGATTAGAAGAGGCGAATTAAATCAATTATTAACTCAAGTATTTGGCGTTGATAAAGTACAAGATTTGCCAAAAGGTGTAAAAGCTGACGGCAAAGAAGAAGCAGATACTATGGTGTCTGTTGCTTACGCAATTGGGCCAAAAATTGGTAATGGCTTTTTACAAAATCTACGAGGTAACTTCGATCCTTTAACTATGGATCGTTGGTGGATGAGGTTTGTAAATAGAATAACTGGTAAGCCTCTAGTTGAATTTTCTGATCAACTTATTGAAGATAATGTGGACAGGGTTTGGAATAGGGTTAGCAATCTTAAACAACTGGATGATGTTGAAAAGGGAATGCTAGAAGATGCTACAAGAGAATTAAATATAGTCAGATTAGAAAAAAGTGATATTGAACTTTTAGCTCCAGAGTTAATGAAGCAATGGAATAAAAGATACAATAAAGCTTATAATGATAAATTAAAGTCTTTGCTTGAAGAGATGGACTTTACAATCAAGGGATCAAAAGTTGAGGGCAAAGATGCTAAGGCCGCTAAAGAAAGAGCTAGGTTAGCAAGACCAGAGAAGCCAGAGCTTGCTCTTGCTGCAGGTTCACTGGCAGATAAGCTAAAACCTAAATTACAAGAAGATCCAAGAAGTGGCCCTGATCGAACAGCCATGAGAGATGTGGCAAACAGAGCTAGACAAATATTAAGACAAAACAATCAAATAGCTACTGATCTAACAAACGCAGATTTCCAAGCATTGATGTGGTATGCCGAAAAAAGAATTTTTGAGGCGGGAGGCGTTAGAAAAGGTCAAGGCGATGACAACGATTATGCAGATGGAGCAATAGCTCTACTGAGGAAGAAAGGTGTTCCTGATGACGCAATCAAAAATTCACTCCCCGATTCAGAAAGAAGAAGAGTCGATAGTGGGAAGCCTGAACTCGAAGGAGATCAGGAAACTGGCAGCATTCCTGTCGAAAAGATACAAGAGCCAAAAGAAGGAGACTTCTTCTCAGCAAGAGAAGTAGAAATACTTCCAGAGGAAGAGTTCGTTGATGTAAATCCAGATGAAAAAGGAATAAAAGGAGTTCCTTCTCCGGTAAGGCTTTCGGTTCTACCTACTGAAGAACAAAGGTATCAACCTGTATTCTCTCCAGTAAAAGATGCAAATGGCAAACTTGGAATAGCATACGGCAAATATATGTTTGGAGGGGAGTTATTATCTGTATTTCTGCCAATGGGAAGCCACACCGTATACGAAAGCGGTCATGAGGTAGGTAATGGGTTGTATCACATCCAACAGCGCCTACACGACAAAGAGCTTGTTGAAAACTCTAAGTATAAAAGAGTAGAGAATGCCATCTTTGACATACTTAGGAGGTGGCAAGATCAGGGCTATGACGATGGTGATTCAGTAATATCATATCCAAGTCGTGATGGAATTGTTCTTGAATGGAAAGAAAACCTAGGCTTTTCAGCTCCGCCATTAAGGCTTGTATTAGAATATGGTGGGGATGTTACCAGACCTTCACCAATGCTTATAAAAAAAGCTTTTTATGTACATAGTTTTTACCCAATTCTTGAAAAGAAAAAGAGAGCAGTTCCACAGAAGACAGGCGTTGCTGTAAGAAATGAAGCTTTAGTAGAAGTTCCTAGAAGATTAAGCAAATTAATGAGCGACACCCCACTGTCTCAGGCAACTCCAAATTTTGGCCCTGCAGACCTTGAGCAAACTATACAAAACCTAAGATACGCAGGTGTTCAGGAAAGCATTGCTTCTGGTTTAACTAAATTGGGAAAACCCTTTAATGTAGATAAAGAAAAAATAGATGCTGGCACAACTTGGCTTTTCACTAAAATGCAAGATGACTTTCTGCCAGTAGCAAAAATGTATGATAAGTTAAGAGCGAAAGGTGCGAGCATATCTCGTGATATGGATGCATATTTTCAAGAGCTATTAATGCATGGTGTTCAGGGGCCGAAAAAGGAAAAGTTTCAGGAAACAGAATTTACCCCTATTCTTGAGCTTGTGGCAGGTATTGACATGAACTCAAGAGAAGAAGCTTCTTTAGGTTCTGAATACTACAACACTATTAAAGAAAAAACTGAAAACTCAGGACATGCTTTAGCCAACTCTTATTTGTACGCACTTCATGCAAAAGAAAGAAATCAAAGAATATCTGAATTATCAAACGGTAAAATAAAAGATGGTTCAGGTATGTCTGATGTTGAGGCTGATAATATTATTAGCTTTGTACAGTCTTTGGATCAAAGAAGAAGGTCTTCTTTAGAAAGTATAGCACAACAGACAAGAGATATTATCAGTGGCACAAACGATGTTTATATAGAGGGCGATCTTATACCTGACTACAAGGACAATGAAGACATCGATGACAGCACAAGGCAAGCATTTACTAAGTATAATAATTATGTACCGCTAAGAGGTTTTGCTGATTCAGAGATGGATCTGGATTTAGCCACAGATCAAAACTCATTTACTGGAGCATCAGGAGATAGGTTTGGCGGTGTTGGTAATCCAAATAGAAAAGCACTTGGAAGAGCATCTTACGCGGGTGATATAATTTCAAATGTAGCTGTTCAAAGACAAGCGGCTATAGACAAGGCAGAAAAGAACAAGGTTGGTGTCGCATTTTTAAATCTATTGCAAGATGACAGCATAGACACCAGAGACTTTGCTCAAGTTCTTGAGACGCATCCTATTAAAAGAGTTATGCGTAATGGCAGAATATCACATATGCCAGATAGAGATTTTCATAATCCCAACTTACCAATACTTGCAGTGAGAAAAGGTGGCGTAGAACATCTAATAGGATTTCATGACCCAAGAATAGCAAATGCATTCAAAGGTCAGTCAACAAGGCAAGCAAATAAGTTTGTAGGGGCAATGCATAGCTTGGTTAGGGTTTATGCAAACATGCTTACAAGTTGGAACCCTGCCTTTTTATTCGGCAACGCACCTAGAGATATTGAAACAGCCTTATTTAATTCTCAACAGTACAATATGAAGGGATCATCTAAGGACATAATGAAGGGGATATACCCTGCAGGTAAAGCAATATTAGCCGCATCTATCGGGTCTGATGGTGGTAAACCATATTGGAGAAACAGGTATAAACAATTTTATGAAAATGGTGGTCAAAACGTGTTGAACCAAATGGGTTCAGATATTGATAACCATAAAGACATAAAGAAAACGATTGAAAAAATTGTAGAGGCAGACAGTAAAGGCCAAAAAACAGTAGTTAAAGCTTTAATGACTGGCGTTGGCAAAAAGGGCGCAAGCCTTGTTGGTGGAGTAGAAGCATTAAACAGTGCTGTTGAAAATGGTATTAGGCTTTCTTTCTTCGATGCTGTTGCTAAAAATTTAGAAGCCCAAGGCGTTCCTGAAAAAACAGCTTTAAGAGAAGCTGCGGCTGCGGCGAGGCAGCTTACAACAAACTTTGCTAAAGGTGGTCAAACAAAAACATTTTGGAACTCATTTTACTTATTCTACAACGCATCACTTCAAGGCTCTATGGCTATGATAAATGCCACTATAAACAGCAAAAAAGCTAGGGGTATTCTTGGTGGTGTTGTTGTGATGGGCTTTCTAATGGATCAATTAAATGCTGCATTTTCTGGAGATGAAGATGAAGATGAGTATTTAGATTATGATAACATAGGCGAATATAAACTTGCCCATAGCATAATATTGCCAGACATGAACCAAGATGGTGTCTTTCAAACCATACCAATGGCATATGGGCTTAACATGTTTTATAACGCAGGTAGGTCTATGAGCGCACTGCTTAGAGGTAAATACACAGTTGGTCAGGCCGCATCTTCTACACTCGGCACAGCGGTTGGAACCCTTAACCCTTTTGGCGGCAATAACCCACTTACATTTATTGCACCGACAATTTTAGACCCTGCCGTAGAATTACTTACAAATAAGAATTTTATGGATGGCCCAATTTATAAAGAGCTATCTCCTTTCGAGCAGTACAAATCAAGGAGCGCACTGCACTGGGAAACAACAAGCCCAACAGCGATAGCTATATCTAAATTTGTAAATGATACAATTGGTGGTGGAACCGATATAATCCCCGGAGAGGTTCTCGGACAAAGGGTAGATATGAACCCTGACACAATAGAACATGTAATGGATTTCTTATTAGGTGGCGCAGGTAAATTTGTCATACAGATGGGAGAGGCAACAACAACCGGAATACCCGCTTTCTTAAATGGTGAGTGGGAGAAAGATATGATCAGGAGAACGCCCATCATAAATAAGATACGCACTGCCGTAACCGAAAAAGACAGGGCGGGTGACTTCTTTGAGAAGAGAGATGATATTCTAGCTGTTGATGCTGAACTTAGAGATGCAAGAGATTCTGGAGATAGAGAAAGAGCTTTAGCTGTTATATCAAGATATCCAGAATTAATAAGACTTATTAAACCAATAAAAAATATAAACTCTAAGCTTAGAAAACTTAATAAAGCAAAGAAAGCAGTTATTAAGAATGAAAATATTTCTGACAAAATTAGAAAGCAAAGATTAGAAAAAATTGCTGAAGCAAGATCTAGGTTGATCTCAACGGCTAATAGACTAATGGAAAATATTTAGTTCAATTGAACCTTTTTAGTTTTCTGTTCTTTTTAAATTTATCTATAAAAGTAAATTTTTTATTTCTTTTCTCAGCTATCCAGTTAAATTCTTGCTCTGATACCAACTTAGATACCACCTTTACTGGCCTTTCTGACAAAGGCATCAAATAACAGATAGGATCTCCCGCTCTAATTTCTGTTTGTTCTTGATTGTTAGGAACTGAAATATTTATAGCCAAATGATGTTGATCTCTAAAGTTAGTTATGCCTTGAGTTGCTCTCCAATTTTTTGAAAAGTTATTATAGTAAGCATCAGTAAATAAAAATGGTATACCTTCTGGCTCAACTAGCTCCCAACAGGTTGCTAGTTTACAATGCCCTATATCAAAACCTACTTTTTGCATTCTGCCAAATTGACTAACCATACTAGCGATACGTTCACTTGGGGCAGACCAAAACAATTCTCCATCATCGCATCTAAAAGATAAATCATATGGTATGCGTACAACTAATGGTCTACTTAAATAATCCATTACTGCAGGACAGTTTTTCATAGTCGATACTGGAAGTTCTAGAGAGCGACCTTCATTACCCATTAATGTTGAATAAGTCTTTGATAAATCCTTAAACCACTTTGGCAAATGCTTCATGGCGCTCTCTATTTTAAACATATCATATACATGTGCATCATTAGTATATGCTGTAATAGTAATAGGCTTCACGACCTTTTACTTTCTAACCAATCTTTTAGTTCTGACTTAACCCATCGTTTAGTTCCATTGAAGCCTGATCCTATCTCTTTACCTGAGATTAGTTGTATGCTTCTAGGGAAGGTCTCATCTTCTTTTGATAATTTAAGAAGGGTGTTCTTTGATATAGACATTAGTTTCAAAACATCAGTGACACCTATTAGCACCTCTTCGTCTGTTACTTTTTCCATTGTTTATACTCCTCTCTTATTCTTATAAAAGATTCTCTAGCTAATATATTATCTCTAAATTCTGATCTCGATGAGATGCCGCATTTCTCTCTAATACTATCAACAGCTTTATCTTCGCTATCAACTCCAAGAAAAGACTGAAAGTCTAATTCTCTACACAACAGACCACAGGACGCTATAAGCCTCTGTATGGCCTGTTCGTTCTGTCTGGTCTCTATCTCATCTTGATCATTTAGCTTAACCATAGCGACCATATAACGGCTCCCAACCCAATCCGTATGCAAGTCAGATGGGCAGTCGTTTGGATGAACGGATAATCTCAAGATAACCCCCTCTTTATTTTGTGACATTGAGACCTTTACTGCCTCAAAATTCATAGCATTATCTCTAACCTCACTCATCTTTTTGCTCCTCTATTTGTCTAAAAACAGATGCCAAACGCAACAACTCTTTGTGCATTCCTTCTTCAATAAAACCTGTGAATAAAGGTTTTCTATCTTTTGCATGTTCAGCCTCACAAGCTTTAAGAGCAAATGTCTTATTCTTAGTGCTGTATTCAAAAGTAATGTGACCAACTTGTATGCACTGCCGATCTGCATCGGGATGTCTACGGTTGGCTTTCAGTGTGTGTGTACTCATTTGTACCTCTCCCAATTTCTTTTAGCCCACTCAATTACATCGATACCTTCTAGGTTCCACCATTTCTTTTCATTACCAAATCGATGTAGGTTGGTATGACAATTGCGGCACAGAGGCACTGCCCAGTTATCCCCTGAGCGATAACCTAATCCACGTTCCCCTACGCACATCAGGTGATGCGCCTCTGCGCCACTACCGCAGATTAAACAGGGAAGACCCCGTATAATCTTTAGGTATCCTTCGTTTCTAATATTTTTATGCTTAAAACGGGATCTCATCGTTCAGATCATCATCCTTCTTTTCTTGAGGAATGCTTCCCCTAACGCTTATGTAGGGCTGACCAGACTTTGCTATATTTTCCCAACATGAAAGATTTAGTTTTACATGTTCACTTTTGTTAGCCGCTTGGTTTGCCTTAACCTTAGCAACCAAAGCTTTAACCATATCAATGTCTAACTCAACATGTCCTGTCTTATCTGGTTGATTGGGATTTGTTTTTTGCTTCGCATTAAATAATACTCCGCTTGGTTTTTTTAATTGCTCTGTCATGATAACTCCTTTTTCTTATATCTTAACTTATCAATTACTGACTCATATGAAGTCATGTTCTGGTGTTTTGCGAGGTTTATTGACCTCTTATTTGCATTAGCAAATTTCTGTAATTGTTTGACGCTCTTTGCATCATCGATCCAAGCGCAAACAACGTCAGCCCATGAGTGCCAATCATAAAATCTAAGTGGGGTTTTGTATTTTTTATCCCACGAAATAGTATTTGTGATAACACCCAAGGGCTTGTCGTCTTCCAATTAGTCCAACCTCCAAGTGCGGTAACCATGATCATCTCTAAGCTTTCTGGTTGTTCCTTTTCTTCCAAGCTTTCTCAGTTCTTGCATGATAAAATTGGCTTTTGTTCTCGTATCAACACGCACACTGTCTCCTACTTTCATATGTTCTGCAATTGTTGCCACTCCACCTTTTGGCAAAGGCACATTTGATTCTATGATATGACCGTTAATCATCTTACCCATTTATAAATCCAATCCATCATCATTATTCCCTGAAGAAACCGGGGGTGTCTCCGGGGATGTTTTCGGGTTTTGTGCAATTGAACTTTTTTTAGGTTTAGTACCTGATGCCTTATTTCCATCATCATCATCGGGGTTTTCATCTGGCTCCATGCCAGACAAACTAAGTAGGCCATACCGCTTCGCGTATGTGACCGCGCTCCCAACGCCTTGCATATTTGTTTTATCTAGCTCAAGATAAATTTTACTAGAAAAAATCTCACCTGTTATGTGAACAAATTTTGTATCAACAAAATGACCAAGCTCGTCTTTACCACCTGATTGAACAAGGGCAAAACCATTTTTATGTAGAGCAGGTTTTATTGCACTAATACAGCTATCTAAACTAGCATATTTGTTTCCAAGATATGCGTTTGTCATATCTTTAATAGGTGTTTGAAATTCTTGTTGAGCTTTTTGAAGGCTCTCAACAGCCTTTGCGAAATTAGCACTCATGTTTTTCTCCATCCTTTAAACTGATCGCACCACTCTGAAACAGAACAATATCCTTCACACCTAGTTCTTTCTCCTTGGCGAAATTCAATTGCTAAGTTTTCGTTGTCACCAATATATTCCTTGGCTTCTTCTTCGGAATTAAGAACCCTTTTGGCTCTCACCTTTCCTTTCTCTTTGACCGCAAATGTATCTGGCTTTGCCCACATTTCTTCTGATTTACATAGCGGTAGTCTATCTTCAGTGTCGTACATAATCTGTGCGTCCTGATGATCTGTAATTCTTTCGTGAATATAATCGTTGGCCTTTTTGCCAGACCAAACTGGTAGCTCGACAATAACCACAGGAGCCTGTGGATAGTCCTTATCGAATAAAGCCTTCTTCCTTTGCCAGTCACGCAATATAGCGCATATGCGTAAGCTACTTACGTCTCTACCCATATTCTTTCCATCCGTAGAGTTTTTGATAAGCCAAGCGTAACAGTTTTGCTGCAAAGCCCACTCATCCTTTCCAAGGATAACCGACCAAGCTGATGTAACTTTGTAGTCTGTAATTCGAACAGTGCCATCATCCAAAAGTTCTTGATGATCTATGGCTCCACTAAGCGTCCACCCAAGTGCCTGACCAAATAAACGCTCCTCGACTGTAATCCTGTCTGTATCTTTTGAGCTTTCAAGAATGTGATGAACCGCTGTTCCAAAAAGAGGCCAGATCATATCAACAACATCTGATTCTAATTTATCAGCATGAACATCTCGCATGATTCGCACACGAGGACTATCGATTAATGTTGTTACGCTTATATCTGCTTTACCCTTAGTATATTTATCATCACGGGCAAAGTTGACAAAAGAATCTGGTAACCCAGTTTTGTTTGTTATTTTCATTGTGTACTCCGAACATTCGTATATAATCAGATTAATTGGGATAGGTCAATAGCATAGTTTTGCGTACTTTTGCATTCAAAATTTTAGGTGAACCTGCTAGTAAAGCTAATAGTCGTAAGGCTGTTTTGATAGGCGGTAGACCTCGTTTTATAAAGTCAAAAAAGGCTTTAGGATACGTTAAAATTTTTGACTCGCAATGCCCAATTTTGGACGAACTTTTCACTGAAGATGTAAAAGTTGAGATGGTAATTTATTACGCATCCAGAAGGCCAGATCTAGACGAAAGCCTGATTCTCGACTGCATGCAAAATAAGATTTATGCCAATGATCGTCAGGTAAAACAGAAGATGATTTACTGGCAATTAGATAAAGAAAATCCTAGAACTATTATTCGCGTGAGCGCGTGTGATATTAATAATATAATTAATATATAATATATCTCTCTCTCTAAGAGAGAGATAATATATAGTTATATATAGATATATAGGCCACTATATTTAGTGGCTTGACTGAATGGCACTCTGAAATCTATGCTAGACGGATCAGAGCAAGGAACCGAAACGTGCAAATAGAACAAGAGTTGCGCGGTGAGGCATACAGATTAGGTCACGGTCAACATAAAATATCATGTCCAACTTGTAGTCACACCCGAAAAAAGAAAAACGAAAAAACTTTATCATTTAGAATAGAAGGCGATAAGGCGTTGTACCATTGTTGGCACTGCGGAATGAACGGTATTGTTCCGATGCGTGAAGATTTGCCAAAAATAAAAGTTCAGAGAAAGGTAGAAATAGTGTCCGTTGCAAAAAAAATGGAAACATCTCCGTTAGGAGAGCAAGCGATAAGCTTTTTGCAGAACAGAGGAATATCAAAAGAAACTGCAACAAAAGCTAAATTAAAATTTGGAAGAAGTTGGATACAGTCAGAACAATCCGAGGTTGATTGCATTCATTTTCCTTATACCAACAAGGGTGAGGAGTACGCATATAAAATCAGGTCAATTGAGAGTAAGGGTTTCTCATGTAATGGAGCGCCTCAAACATTTTTTAATATTGAGAACGTAAAGAAAGATGATCTGTTTATAATTTGTGAAGGAGAAATGGACGCACTTTCTCTTATCGAATCAGGTTACGAAAGTTGTGTGTCTGTTCCCAACGGTGCGGTTATGAAGGTCTCAGAGGTACGCACTTATGATAGAAATAATGATAATAAATTCAAGTTCTTATGGGAAGCAAAGGATCAATTAGATGGTGCAAGTAAAATATTAATCGCCACTGATGCTGATGATGCAGGGCAAGCTATGGCTGAAGAAATAGCTAGGCGAATTGGAAAGGATAAAGTTTATAAAGTTCATTATCCAGAAGGCTGTAAGGATGCAAACGATGTTCTTTTAAAGCATGGCAGGGATGGTGTTGATACACTTATCACAAGCGCAACTCCTTGGCCTGTAGCCGGTTTGTTTGACGCTAAACATTTTTTTGATGATGTTGATGAAATTTACGAAAAAGGAATAGGTTCCGGGGCGTCTACCGGTTATTCCAATGTTGATGAACTTTATTCTGTTGTTGAGGGTCAGCTTACAGTTGTCACTGGGCATCCAAGTTCTGGAAAGTCTGAATTTATAGATCAATTGATGGTGAACCTATCTGAGAAATATGGATGGCGTTTTGCTATTTGTAGCTTCGAAAACGAACCCAGAATACACATTGCAAAACTAGTTAGTAAGTATCTTAGATTGCCCTTCTTTGATGGTAGAACACCAAGAATGACAAAAGAAGATTTAGAAGGTGGAAAGCAATTTGTTCAATCGAACTTTTCTTTTTTATATCAAGCTGATGGAACTTTATCTTCTGTCGATAGTATTATTGATAGACTAAAGATAGCCGTGCTTAGGCACGGGGTAAGGGGTGCAGTTATAGATCCCTACAACTATATACAGAAAGACAGGGGTGATGTTAGTGAAACTGAGTGGGTATCAGATGTTCTAACAAGGCTTAGAGTTTTTGCACAAGCGCATGGGATACATCTCTGGTTTGTGGCACACCCAACTAAAATGATGCGCGATGCAAACGGAGATGTACCTGCACCGAAAGGTTATGATATTTCTGGTTCAGCGGCATGGTTCGCTAAAGCTGACGTAGGCTTAACTGTCCATAGACCAGACCCTGCTTACTCACCAATATCAGAGATACATATTTGGAAGTGTCGCTTCTCTTGGGCGGGCAAACAAGGCAAAACTGAACTAAGTTTCGATAGCCCGACAAGTACATATCATCTCCCATATGCCACAAGCGTTGCAGCGACATCTCATGATTTAGACTTGGATATAGACTTATGATGTATAATCCGCCTGAGAACAATGAAAACAAAGAAGAATGGTGTACTTATGGTGAACAGCTTGAGTTAGATTTTATTAAGAATAATAAGTTTAAGCATACGGCACTGTGCATCAATCCTGAAAAAGACACGGATAAATTTACTTTCGATATGAGAATTAATTTTCCATGTGATTTAAAAAGCATTACTACACCTTGGAGGTTATCGAAAGAATTATTTGGGATACCTTCAGATTATGCGGTTTCAATAAATCAAAAAGATTTGCGGCGTTATATGAAGTTGTATCCTAATATCTGCATCATTTTTGATGTAAAATATCCAAACTATAGGTGTATTCATTTCGGTTTTATCAGTGACTTTTTAAAAATGATGGGAGACGAAACATTACACAGGCACGAATACAAAAACAGAAAAACAGATACACAGGGCAATGCAAAAGTTTCTTATATTTTTGACATTAGAAATTTAGCGGTGTTGAAGGGATAATTATGTCTAAGTCTATCACTGTAAAAGTGGATATGTTTTATAAGTATGTTACTGTAAGAGAAGGTGATAAGTGTGTGAATTTACACATTTTTTCTAAAGGGGAAGAGGTGGAAGTGATAAGTCTCGATACGAGAACCACATTAAATCTTATAAAAGATTTGTCTGACAAACTTAACAAAAGTGTTTGACGTTAATATGTTCGAGTGCTAGATCTTGTGTCAGGACATTTGTTTTTCACTTCCGCTTGTGGTGAACTGACGATTTCCTGCTCTGAACTGAATCTGAGGTGGCTTCGCGCCACCTCTTTTTTTTAAAGGTACGCACCTTATGATAGTTGTGGGTGGTGAGGCAAGCATGTGACCAACGATTGGACATCGTACCGCGACAGTGCTGACACGCAAAGGATCACCACTTGCCCCAAATTATTTTTATCAAATAAAAAAAATAAGTTCAATCGAACTATTTTAGTTTTTTGGCAAATTATATTTTGAAATCAACTTAGTAATATACTTTACATTTTCAAATAAAGTCTTTGCCACCTGCTTGGGTGACTTTCCTTCTGATAACATATTGTTAACTATCTTTGCCTTTTTAGGCAAAACTGGCGCAGCCGCAGCCTCAACTTTTTTCTTCTTTTCAATTTTAAAATGAGAACGAATTTTTAATTCTGGTTTTGCTTGAACGTCCTCTAAATTTTTTGCAATCCAAGAATTTCTATAATGATCTTCAAATTTAATTCTTTCAGCTTCGCTTGCATATACTGTGCCTTTTGTTTTCGCTAATATACCCATGATCTTCTCCCATGTTCTATTTGTACGCCTGACTGTTTTAACTTTTCAACAAAATTATCAAGCTCAACCCGCGCAGAAAAAAGCTCTTGATCGATCCTTGGTCTGGCATCGTTCTTTCTGCTTTCCTCTGCGAGGTTGTCTACTTGTTGTTTAAGAAATTCATAAACGCTTTTTTGATGTCTTGTTAACTGCTCGTTACCCATTTTATCGCGCTCTTTTTTTAGCTATTTCTTTTAGCTTTTTCACCAATTCAGCCTTGCTTGGTCTAGCAAATCTTTCAGGCTGACGTTCTCTTAATTTAACAAAACCCATTCTTTTATGGGTTCTTGACATACGATGTATCTCTTTCATTTTTACTTCTCCTCTTCTTCTTTATTCAATTGAACTTTTTTAAGAGTTACTTTTTTATTATCATGTCGATAAAATTGTCTTAACCATTTTGGCTTGTTATTAAAATTTATATTCACCCAATTAAATTGTTCAAATTCTTCAGTTAAATCTGCTAAACAAAGTGTTACAGGCGCTCTGGGATCTTTTTCTGGTGGGGGTAATTCAAGGTCTGTTGGCCTCATAACTTTAGCAAGTTCTTTTGATCTCACATAATCTCTTAATGGCAAGTGAATATCGGGGTCATTTTTTTTCTTTTTACTAACCATCTTCTTTCCACTTTTGATCTACAAAGTGAAAAGTCTTGCCGCTTGTGGTGCGGTACAAAGTACCGTCACCTGTCCATGTTTCATTACCGCCTTCAACTTCTAAAATTTTAGCGGCATGTATTAACTCATCTCTTTCCAAGTCTGTGAGCGGTCTATCGCAAGTGATTTTCATTTTCTTTAACCTCCCGAATGTTTTCCAACGTCCAATCGTGACCGTTATCAGTTTGCTCCCAATCGGCCTCGTCACCGTTACGAGCTATAGTCCACGCCTCATCTTGGCTATCGGCTTCGATAATAGCGGTATATCCCACATCCATTGTGGCAGTTATTTTATATTTCGGCATCATCGGTCTCCTCTTTTACTAAGAATTGAACCACAAAGAGACCTTCCGTATCCTTCCCATATTGCGCTTTTATTTTATGTTCGGCAATAAATCGGGTTACAAGTTGTTCCAATTCGGAACGAGGGTATTCATAAAAATCGTCCATTATTACTTCTCCTACCAAGGTCTAATCTTGGGTCTGACAATTCGTGATGCGACCTCGCTTACATCACAGTAACCTTCTTCAGCATTAATTTGATCGTAGAGCGTACCGTTATTAATTAGTACGCTCCAACATTCTTTTTCACTCGAAAACCAAATGCTAAATTGCATATCATGTTCAAGTAGTGGATACACGATAGTCAAAAGAGTATAGTAATCCATCAGGAAAAATACTCCTCTAATCTTTCTTTAGCGATAAGCTGTTCGATATAAACTTTTTTACACCAGTCATCGTTATCAATTAGGAACTCTGCTTGCGCTTTTTCCCTATGATCGCACTCACCATCAAGGTACATGCTTATAAGTATACCTCTTTTGATAAGGTCAGTATCTCCAACTTTAATGATAGCCACTGTCATGTATCTCCTTCTCAATTATCTTAACAATAAAATACTCATCGCCAAGCATGTCTACAATCTGATCTCTATGATACGCCATAATGTAAACAAATTCAGATTTTTCTTCAGCCCATGTATCAAGACTTTCAGAGGGTAAAATGGTTTTGGTATGACGTTTTAATTCAACGTAAAATCTTTTCATTACTTTCTCCCAAAGGTACGCACCCAAAGGTACGCACCCGATGATAGTTTATAGGTTTTTTATTTAACAGTCGCTCTAGGATCAGAGACCACCCACCAATCTCTGTGCCTATGCTTCTGCTGTTTCATGTAAGTTTGGTGGCCTATAGAAGAACCACCATCCTCATTGTACAATTCGGAAGCCAATTTCTTGGCTTCCTCTGGGTTGTCTGCATCTATGTACAAATCAACTATCTCTTCAAAATAAACAGGAACGACATACTCAGCCATTTATAAACCCCCAAGCATAATTAGTGCGCCTTTAGCAACCGCAATCCAGACGCCAACAACAAATGAAACAGGCATCAATACTAATACACAAAAAACAATTATATCTAAAAATTTCTCCATTATACATCCGCCTTCTGTGATGTAGTCTGAAGCATAAATTTTACATGGGCATAACCGCCAGACATTGAGGTTATGCTATAAGTCACTGGGCATGTTTCAACCCATCTCAAAAATGGTTCCAAATCTTCTACTCTAATAAAAATCATTTACTTCTCCAAAAAAGTTCAAATGAACAAAAAAAAGGAAGAGCCGCAGCTCCTCCCAAGTTTTCTAGGCAAAAGGCAAAGCCTAGAGTTCCAACAAAGTATCAATAGCAGTGTCCTTGATACGCCTTCTAATAAGCGATTCCGCTCGTGAAAACTTATCAGATATAGAACAAACGGATGTACCGCCCGCATCGTACTTCATAACGGTGGCCTCAATCATCTCTGAATATCCACCGTATCTCTTTATAGCAAGCACATCGAATGCTTGTATATTATCTTTAGCTAGCCGCGTGAGATTTCTAGGTTTACAATCTACAATAAATCTATTGCCATCCCCGGCCTTTACTACAGATATCCCTCGCTGATAAATCTTTCTATTCCAAGTAACAGGAACACAAATATCACCATCTCCACTGTAGGTGCTTTGATTTGGCTCAAAGCTTGCCTTACCTATTTGAACAGTAAAGCTACCAGATGGGAAGGCATCATGTACTTGAGAACTAGCATATCTGGTGCTTTCCTCTGCTTCCCTATCTAATGCAGTCGGGCGCTTAGTAGGTTTCATGTTAAGTCGTATGCTCCTGATCATAGACATGTATTCTGTTATTTGCTTGCCAATCATATCAGCGGCACTGTTAGTAAGTTTATTATCAACGCGATCTGGAACACCCCATCTATTATTCATACAGTGTTTATGCAGTGTTTTAATTTGATCTGAGTTATAGTCTAAATGCTTGAACGTATTTTTTAGTGATGCGTTCATATACTCAATTGAAGTAATCGCTTTTTTATAATCCATAATGTCCTCTCTAAAAAAAGTTCAATTGAACAAAAAACAAAAATAGCCTTGGTTATATTGGTTATGCTTTTCTGTTTTTTGATAAAATGAAAATGAATGCGACCTAAGCCGCATTCATGTATGTTGTTTCACCCCAAGGCGCTTTCGCGGCTTCTAGCCAACTGCTGACCCATAGCACTGGGTATCTAGGGGCGTTCTCAGGGTAATCGAAAATCTGAAGGTCAGATAAAACAATCATCTGATCGCATTCGATATTCTCACGATCAATATGCTTGAACACTGGTCTAATCGCTGTACCGCCACGACCAGATAAGGCAACATTAGATATATTCTCACCTTTGCCGTACTTAGTGACAGTCCCAACTTTTGTGTCCCAAGTAATGATAGTTACACTCTCTGGCTGTTTTTCATCAACTAGCTGATTAAGCAATCCAAGAAAGTATTGTAGTTCTTTATCAGATACACTGGCACTGCTATCGATGGCAACAACGGTATGACCGACAGAGACATTTACCATTGATGGTAACACCAGATCGTACATGGCATAAGGTCTACGTCTAACCTTACTGAAGCTGTAATCATTAGGAATATCACCACCAATAAACCTAGACATTACAGTGTCCAGATCAACATCGGCTCTTCTCATAATATTTACAAGCTGTTCGATTTTAGTGGGCAACCGTCCAACCGCCTTGGCGGCTTCAGCCGCCATGATTGTCTTTTGGGTAATATCTGCCTCAAGCTGTTTTAATTCAGTAGGCTGTAATTTTTGACCTTTGTCATCCTTGGGATCGGTAACATCTCCCAACTTCCAATTGTCAGAGCCGCCAGTAATATCATCGAGATCCTCTGGAAGTTTTGAATAGATTTGCTCGGCTGACATATTGGCATATTGATCATCGTATAAGCCGCCCTCTGGCATCTCTCCAATACCTTGTTGCACTAGTTCCCAATTGATCATGAAATCACAAGCAATGTTCCACCGCTCATGATCTCTATCACCTCTGCGTAGTGGATGTTTAAATGCGATATGCATCACCTCATGAGCCATAACAAAAATTGTACCTAGTGCAGTTAAGCCATCAACGAACTTAGCGTTCCATTTGATAGATCGACCATCAGTACACATAGTGGAAATTGAGTCGTCAGATTTTGCATTGCTTGATAAGGCAAGCGAACCATAAAATGGGTATTGTATCATTAGCTTAGTGATTGCTCTAGATACCTTTGTTTGTGCGTCCATTATAATTACTCCAAAAAAGTTCAATTGAACAAATTACCGAAAAGCGATACCTTGCGCTGACGCAAGGTATCTTTTTTTTAAACGAGAACTTCTTTACCGCCACCGTTTATAACCCAGTCACGAACCGCTGGGTTCTGCTTGATGTTTGGCAGTT
>Ga0098038_1000321_pt1 | contig 22143 bp, 8 predicted proteins | sample 5B_taG_FD_75051 | JGI IMG/M metagenome (GOLD analysis project Ga0098038, IMG submission 75051) | Marine viral communities from the Subarctic Pacific Ocean - 5B_ETSP_OMZ_AT15132_CsCl metaG | ecosystem: Environmental > Aquatic > Marine > Oceanic | place: Pacific Ocean | collected 2015-01-08 | reverse complement strand
ACGAGCATCCATACACTGCTTTAGCGCATTGGTTTAAAACTGATGAAGGTATGGAAATATATGCAAATATAGAAAAAAGATTAAAATAATCTAACTGTAGTGGTAGTCGCCCTACGGGGCGATTACAAACTACAATTAAAAAAATATTATGGTAAACATAAACACGGTATATCAAAAAGTTTTAGCTTTGGCTAACAAAGAAAAAAGAGGTTATATTACACCTCAAGAATTTAACTTATTTGCTAATCAGGCACAGTTAGATATATTTGAACAATACTTTTATGATTTAAACCAGTTTTCTAGAATGCCTGGTAATGACACAGAACACGCTGATATGGTTGACATATTAGAAGAAAAAATAGGTGTTTTTGAAAAAACTTCAAGTCCTGTAGCTTATAATTCTAATAACGATTTTTACAATTTAGCAAGTATAAGTGATCTTTATAGATTAGGAACTGTAAGAGTAGACAACTTAACAATTGAAAAAGTTAGTAAAAAACAAATTAGACAATACCAATCAGGCCCTCTAACTAAACCAAGTAGTAGTAGACCTGTTTATATTTTAGATAGACCACAAAACATAATACAAGTGTTTGGTTTTACTCCAGAAGAAATTATTTTAGATTACATTAAAAAGCCTGAAAATCCAAAATGGGCTTATAACGTTGTACAGGGTAAGGCTATTTATAATAGTACTAATTCGATTAATTTTGAGTTACATCCTTCTGAAGAGGTAGAATTAGTAATTAAAATATTAGAATTATCTGGTATAACCTTACAAGACAACTCAATGTATCAAGTTGCTTCGACTGAAGATGCTGAAAACATACAACAAGAAAAATTATAAATAAATGGGATTATTAGACAATCAAACTCAACAAAATTATTATAACAATAGTAGTTTTGGTGGTTATCAATTTACATCTTTACACGATATTATCAATCAATTTATGGCGATTTATGTTGGGGCTGATAAAATTATAGGTAAAGTAAAGAAAACAGAAGTAGCGTTCCACGCACAACGAGCTATGCAAGAACTTTCTTTTGACACGTTTAAATCTGTAAAATCTCAAGAAACAACACTTCCTCCTTCCTTAACGTTAAAACTTCCTCAAGACTATGTTAATTATACTAATATATCTTGGGTTGATTCCGCTGGTATAGAACATAGGTTACTACCTACCTCTAAAACATCAAATCCAACACCTATATTACAAAATTCAGATGGTTCTTATTATTCTAACTTGATAACTAATGGTGACTTTAACAACGGTATTAGTAGTTGGCAGTTTTGGAACGTAGATGGTGCCACTAGTAACGCTAGTGCGGGATTTGATGAAACGCAAATAAACTGGAGTATTGATACTGACGGTGTATTATTAACCTCTAACGGTTTGGGTAATGCTACTAGTCCAAAGTTTCAACAAGCTGTAAATTTTGAAGATGGTGAAGAGTATACCTTTACTTACAACGTGACAAGTGTGAGCGCTAACTCTTTAACAGGTTCTGATATGAAAATAATGATATATGCGGATGGTAATGTTTCTTATAAAACCGTAGACACGGTAATATCTACAACAGGCGTAGCTACAAGTACTTTTATTTGGGACGAAACTACAGCTACAACAACAAAGGGATGGATAACAATACAGCTAAGTGGTGGTAACGTAAATATAAAATCTATTAGTATAAAAGATATTGAGCTATATAAAACTAAAAATGATGGTGCTTATGATTTAGCGCCAAATGGAACTATATATAGCGAAGAGGACTCTACAGCGTGGAATAACTTTAGTACACACACTCCTAACGACAATATAGATAAATATGACGATGGCACTTATGATTTAACAAGAGGTGAAAGATATGGAATAAATCCTGAAAACGCGCAGGTTAATGGTTCTTTTTATATAGACGAAAACATGGGATTAATACACTTTGGTTCTAATGTAAGCGGTAAAAAAATAATATTAAAATACATAAGCGATGGATTAGGTACTGACGAGGAGATGAAAGTACATAAATTTGCTGAAGAAGCTATGTATAAATGGATATTTTACGCTATAACATGCATGAGACCTGGTGTTCCGGAGTATGTTATACGTAGATACCAAAAAGAAAAGACAGCAGCTATTAGAAAAGCCAAGCTAAGATTGTCTAACATTAAAATAGAAGAAATTACTCAAATACTTAGAGGTAAATCTAAGTGGATAAAACACTAATATATGCCGGAGATTAAAAATGTTTTTACTCAAGGTAAGATGAATAAGGACCTTGATGAAAGAATGACACCTAATGGTCAATATAGAGACGCAATGAATATACAGGTAACCACGTCTGATTCTTCTGATGTTGGTGTAGTACAAAATATTCTTGGTAACGAAATGTTACCACAAGGCTCTATTAGCGACTCTGGCACACCCGGAACTTTTCAATGTGTTGGCGCTGTTGCTGACGAAAAAACAGATTCAATATATTACTTTGTAAGAGGTTCAACTTTTGACGCTATAATAGAGCTTTCTAATAACGCAAACACGCCTATAATAGTGGACTCAAGTAAAGATGTTTTAAAATTTGACGGTTCTTATATAACTGGTGTCAATATTATAGACGGTTTAATTTATTTTACAGACAATGTAAATGAACCTAAAAAAGTAAATATAGAAACCTTAAAGCTTGCAACGGGTGGATCTTATACTCACACACAAGTTTATGGTAGAGATATAGAGGAAAAGGATATAACAGTTATAAAAAAGAAACCAAATATAGCGCCTTATTTAATACTTTCAACTTCAAGTAGAGATGGTTATTTAGGTGATTATGATACTATCGGTGACGTTTATTACGGTATTGCAAGACAAAGAAATCTGGATAATAAAGTGGTTGGAGATGAAATGAACTTGTTTATGGAAGTTGGTGATCCAACAAATTCAATTTCACCAATTTTTGATTATAAAGTTGGTGACACTCTTTTATTATCTGCTAGCTCTAACAACATACCGACTTATGGGAACGAAGAGGTCATGGTTACAATTCTAGAGGTTTTTGAAAGAGTAGCAGACAATAGTTATACCACAACGGGTTTTAGACAAAGAATTAGAGTAAAAGTTAAAAAGATAACAAACACCGTTGCCACTGGCACAAACGATCTTAACGTTGTGTTTTTTGATTCTAGTTCCACTGTAAACAACAAAAAGTTTTTTAGATTTTCAACAAGATATAAATACGAAGATAATGAATATTCTGCCTTTGGCCCATGGTCAGAAATAGCATTTTTACCTTCCTTTTATGAGTACGCACCTACTAAAGAACCGTATAATTTAGGTATGCAAAACGCGGTTAAAAGTATTATATTGAAAAACTTTGTAGGTCCAGATACACCTGAAGATGTTTACAGTATAGATATTTTGTACAAAGAAGAAAACTCTAACACTGTTTATGTCGTTGATAACGTTTCTAGAACAGATGTAAATAATCTTGCTAATCCTCTTACTGGGAGTTTAGATTATAATAATTTTAACTACACGTGGGAATCTTCTGGTGACTTCACGGGTAAGTATACTATTACTTCTCAAAATATAAAGTCAGCCGTGCCAGAAGATCAATTTTTAAGAGTTTGGGATAATGTTCCTATAAAAGCTTTAGCACAAGAAATTGTAGCTAATAGATTAGTTTATGGAAATTATACTGAAAATTACAACGTTGATACTAAACCTACCTTAAAGGCGTTTATAGAAAACAGAAATATATTTTCTACTGATCTCTCTAATTTTAACGTAAGAGGACAAAAATCAATAAAAACTTCTAGAGAATATCAAGTTGGTGTTGTTTTTTCAGATGAATACGGTAGAGAAACACCTGTTTTTACAGACGAGTCAATGTCATTAAGTAGTGATTTTTATTATGAATACCCTAAAAGACTAACAGCTAGCTTAACCTCATTTACAACCCCAGAATGGGCAAAGTATTACAAGTTTTATATAAAAGAAACATCTGGTGAATATTATAATTTAGCTATGGATAGAGCTTATCCAGCTGATGAAGATAGAAATTTATGGATTTCTTTCCCTTCTTCTGATAGAAACAAGTTAAAAGAAGATGACTATTTAATACTTAAAAAACCTAGATTAAAAGAAGATACAACTTTAGATAATTGGGAGCTTGGTATTGGTAACGGTATACAAGAAAGAAATAAGTTTAAAGTCATTGATATAAAAAACGAAGCTCCTGAGTTTGTAAAAACAAAATACTTTTCATTAGGTAAGGCTAAAAATGGAAACGCAGGTAACAATACGTTGCAAGATCACCTTTTTAGAGGCACTTCAGTTATGCCTGCGTCCGGTAGAGACTTATTAAAAATAGATAAACATTTTTGGTATCACTCTAGTGGCGGGTGGAATAACCAAGACTTAATACCAGATGATAAAAGTATAGAAGAAAATGTTTTAGCAATACAATTTTCTATTCCAGGTGTTTTATCTGGAACTACACAATATTCAAAAAGATATGAAATAACAAGTGTTAGTACTAACAATTCTCACACGGCTCCTGCCGCTACAGCAAATAATATTTTTTACACATTACAATTAAAACAACCTATTGAACAAGAAGACGCTTGGGTTCAATCAGCTACAAATACTTTAGACACAAACTTAACTGTTGAAATATTTAAAATAGAAAAAAACAACACGCAAGAGTTTGAGGGTAGATTTTTTGTAAAAATAATGGGTAATGAAATGACAAGAGAGTTTATAGAAACTAGAGAGGGTGGTGCTTTTGTGTCTTTAGCTAGTATGGACGTTTTTAACTTGTCAGACACAGATTATCAAACTCAAACAGCGACAGCTTCTAGCACTGGATCAACAACGAACACATCTAATTGGGCTTCTTTACTTTACAATTTCTCAGGAGACTCTTCAAACAATGGATTTTTTGTCGACTCAATGTACTTTGCTGGTGGACAGAGTAGTGCAAATAATAGTATTGGTAACAGCGGTATATTAACCGCACCAGATACAAATGTAATAGCAGAAGAAATAGTAGCAGCTACTCCAGACACTAAAAAAGATGAATTAATTTCAGGTATACACGAAGGATTTGTTACTGCGGATGATTCGTACACACATAACTCCTCAAACTCTTCAGATTTTTCAGATTCTGGAGAAAAAGGATGGAGAACACAACCACAACAACTTTTTATACCAACAAACAGCGCTAACCCAACTTCTCAACCAGCAAGCACGAGATACATGTATCAAAACGGTAAACACTATATTCATATTTCTTTTTCTTCTTGTGGGGAAGATCTTTTTAACGGTTCAGAAAGTTTTCCTATTACACAAATGGGCAACGCGTCTGCTTTTGATGATTATTATCAATTTAACGCTCCTTTTGCTGGTAATAGCGGTAGTCAAACAGCAACTGACTGGGTAACTACAATAACTAGAGGTTCAGGTCAAGATTTAAAATATAGAACAGATAATGTTACAAACAACCCTGCTAATGGTTGGGCAAAACTTCCAAATTACGAAAACTCCACAGCATCTGCTTATAAAATTACAAATATTTTATATCCTACTGTAGATCCTAGCTTATCTAGTCCTAACCATATATACAATAGTAGCAGTAAGCGTAAATGGAGAAACATGTGGGATCCTACTGTTGATACGGGTGGGAACACAGTTCAAGAAAGAGTGGATTTTATAAATGCATTAGAGCAAGAAGGATCTAAATTTTATTTTAATAACGATCCAAACCAAGAGGTTTATACTATATTAAGTCAACCTAAAAAGATAAGATTGTATAATCACACTTCTTGGAGAACTACATGGGTAGAAGATAATAGCGCACCCACTTTTGATAAAGCGTTAGTAAAAAGACATTTAGGCGGTTTTACAAACAACTCTGTAGAAGAGGCTTTACTAGGTTTGTTTGCGCATGGTAACAGTGGCGCGGTGCAAGATTACGAAGGAAATAGTTTAAACGCACCTTCTAGTTATGCTAATATAAGAGATTACCTAAAAGATACAATGTATGATTTTGGTAAAAGGAACAATAGAAGAGTTGTTTATGTTGTAGAGGTAGATAAAGATCCTTCTACTATTTCTTGGAACCCTGTTGCAAATATCGCATCTACAACTGCCTCTGCTTTAACTTTTGTAGAGCAAAACTTATCATCAGACGATCCTGGATTACCTAAAAGTCCTGCTATTTGGGAAACAGAACCAAAAGAAGAGTTAGATTTAGATATTTACTACGAAGTTAGTAATAACATACCTTTTAATATTGATGATGACACAAATGAACTGTTTGCGCCTGTAGGAAGTAAGCTATATGCTTTTACTACAAATAGCGATAATGATTGGACGCATCAAGCTCTTTATTCAAATACCGAAGCTATTATAGGAGAGTGGACTGGTCCTAACGAGTTTACTACAAAAGGACTAGGATATTTATATTACGACGTGAATAGTACCTATATGCAAACTATATTTGCTCCAGATTTTAACGGTCCAATTAACCCATCAGAAGAAGATTTATGGATAGACGAAGATTTAAACATGTCTGACGTTGATGCAAAAAATATTTATTTAAAACTTTACGACCCGAACACTTATAATTATGTCACAGCTAAGGTTATTGATGTTCAGCTTAGCGCAGGTAATTTTACCGTAGGAAATACCTATCTACAACCAGACATACAAAAAGTAAGAATACAACAAATTAACAACCATTTATTAGATGTTGGTTTAGGATGGTGGAATTGTGTTAATTTTGGTAACGGAGTAGAATCAGATAGAGTTAGAGATGATTTTAACGAGGTACAAGTTAATAACGGTGTAAAAGTATCTACCATTGTAAGTGAAAAATATGAACAAGAAGTAAAAAAGAATACACTAATATATTCAAATATATATAATCCTCTTAGTAATGTAAATGGTTTTAATCAATTTATTTTTGCAAATAAAATTACTAAAAGTTTGTCTCCTAATTACGGTAGTATACAAAAATTATTTACAAGAGACAATGATTTAATTTCTTTTTGCGAAGATAAAGTTATTCAAATAGCCGCGGATAAAGATATATTATTTAACGCTGATGGCAACCCTCAATTAGTAGCTTCAAATAAAGTTTTAGGACAATCTAGACCTTTTGAAGGAGACTTTGGTATATCTAAAGATCCAGAGTCTTTTGCTAGTGAATCATACAGATCTTACTTTACAGATAGAAAAAGAAGAAGTGTTTTAAGATTATCAAAAGATGGTATAACTAGAATATCTGATCATGGTATGTCTGATTATTTCCATGATAATATGCTTACAGCTAGCGTGCTTTTAGGGTCTTTTGATTTTAACAAACAGGAATACAATTTAGCAGGCGTTGATGGAACAGTAGTTAGTTTTAGCGAATCAGTAAAAGGATGGACAAGTTTTAAGTCATTTACGCAAATGGAATTTGGTATAAGTGTAAGTGGGGATTATTATACTTTTTTTAATGCCTCTCCTTATTTACATCACTCTGAAAGTGCTAACTATAACACTTTTTACAATATTCACGAACCTTCTTCGTTAACAGCTATTTTAAACGAATCACCTAGCTTAATAAAAAAGTTCAAAACAATAAATTACGAAGGCACGCAAGGACTTGTTCAGGCATTTACTGGTAACAACGATAATGAGTATTATAACTTATCAGGTAATAGCGGTTGGTATGTAGATTTTATACGTACAGATAACAGCGTTATTAATTACGGTATAAACTCTTTTTTAGAATTTAAAAATAAAGAAAATAAATGGTTTTCAAATATTAGAGGTAATTCTATAGAAGAAAATTCAACATTTGATATAAGCAATTTTAATTTCCAAGGCATTGGAGAAAAAAGTAATTAATTATGAGTGGTATTATTAATAGTGTAAATATAAATCCAACAGGAACTATAAGTCAAAACAAAACTATAGTTAAATTAAACGTAAGTGCAACCGCGGGTAGTTCTATTAGAATATCTGTAAAAAACGCAGCGGGTAACTACTATAAGTCCTCTACAAAAACTTTTACTTCTGGATTTGAACAAATAAAGAAAACTTTTAATACAACGGGAAGTTTTAACACTTCTTTTGTAATACCAAGCGTTAGCAGTGCTGATAGTTATGTTTTTAATATAATAGCAGTTAATTCAGAGTTTAGTTCAAGTGCATCTACAAATAGCAAGCTTTATACAACAACAATAACTCAGGTTTTAGATAGTGTTGTTACTTTTGCTTTGGCAACAAATACAAGTAGTAAATATACTACGTTTCCAAGTAATATAACCTCTACACAGTCTTTTTTAAATCAAAGTGATAAATCAGTGGATTTAAATTGGACAGTTACAGCGGTTGACTCTTCTTCGGCGGGATGTTTAGATATATTAAGACAACCAACCATGCAAGATTTTTATGTCGAAGCTGGTAGTTATACAACTGGTCTTGCTTCTACCGCGTTTAGCAATGTTAACGAGGTTCATTTCACAGATACAGACGGGCATGCTTTAGATGGTCTTAAAGTTGGTATGAAACTATCAGAGATAAATAGTGTTAATAAAATATCTGATAATTTAACTATTACGGAAATAAATATAAAACCTGATCCAGCACTTGCTTTAAGTCAAATAGTATTAAGTGGTAATACAAGTTGGACCGGTGGTCACGTATTTAAGTTTAGGTCTTATGGTACAGATTTGATAAGCTATACGTCTGGTGCTGTGCTTGAAGAAAACACATTTAGTGTTACTCAAGAAGATCATACTGTTATTGTTAATGGTTCAACAACTGAAAACGCAACGGTTAGATTAACAACAGTACAGGGTATAAGAGGTGGTAGCGATAAATCTATTGTAACCGGCCCTAGTATAACTGGTACGACTGGTGCTCCAGATATTTATGTTAATAACATATCTAACTATTCAAATAAAGACGTTGTGTTAACGGCTACACAATCGGTGCAAGATAAAGAGGTTTTAACAATAAGTGGAACAGCAACTACAGCTGATATAGCTTTGAATTTAAAAATATCAAAATACCCAACGTTACTTAAAACTATTTATTTTGATGTAGACGGAATATTAATATCACAAACAACTTAATATGGCACTTATAGATATACAATTTAACGAAGACATAAACATATCTACACAAATAGGTGATTATGCTTTTTATTTACCTAATTCTTTTAATAACAATAAGGGTTATGATTGGACTTCAAATTCACCAATACTTTTTGGGTCTATAAATAATATAAGTGGTAATACGTTAACAGTAGATAATGAAGACACTGATTTACAAAGTTTACTTTTATTAGATCCAACAAGTCCAATAACGCCTAACACAGGTGATTTTATTATGTTTGCTAAAGATAGCTCTGCAAATATGTCTGGCGTAAAGGGTTATTATATGGAAGTAACCATAAAAAATAATTCTACTAGTCCAGCTGAATTATTTACATTGGGCTCAGAAACAAACGTTAGTAGTAAATAACTTATAAAAACTGTAATTATAAAAAGATAAAAAATACAATTATATGGCAAAAAGAATTACACCATTAAAATATAAAAAAGGTACACCATTAAAAAGATTAAACTATCAAACCGCTAACACCAAACAATTGATGTCGGAGTTTGAAGGTTTAAAAGGTACTTTTGCAGACACTACTTTTGAAAACTTATACGCTAATATAACAAATCCTTATGCTGGTATGGAAAATGTTTTTGAAGAAGGAAAAATAGCAATGAAAGGTTTTGAGGCTCAAAAAGATGTTTTAGCATCAAGTTTAGCCACAACACTTGACGCCCAAAGACAAGCTGGTGGAACAATGGATGTTCAGTCTATATCTAACGCTTTAAACCAACAAGCAAGAGATATATCCGCTAATATAGAACAACAAGAAGTAACACAACAAAGACTACAACAGCAAGAAGCTAGTAGATTACAAGGTTTAGAAAGACAAGGGGCTTTTCAAGCACAAGCAATGCGTATAAAAGGCGCTGAAGATACTAGAAACTTAAGACTACAACAACAACAAGCTTTATTAACTTTAGTTTCCGGACAAATATCTGCTGGAAAAGCAGAAGATTATAGAACTAAAGGTTGGTTAGATAAAATATTAAATATATAAAAACATGGCGAAAAAAACAACTTCAGTTATAGATATAGGCGCCATGGGAAAAGCTGGTCAAATGACTGGCTTAAACACCGGTAAACAACAATCAGGTGTACCAACAGCAATTAAATCTATTGGTAAATTTGCGTTAAATCAATACTTTAGAGCTTCAGAAAGTCAAAAATTAGCTAGAGTCAATGCTAAAAAATTATTTTCTGAGTATTACAGTAAAGACGCAATAATAGAAAATACTGGTGCTAAATTAGAATTAGAAAAATTAAGTAAAAAGTATGCAGAGGCTAATAGAATATTAAACCATCCCGTACACTCTTTAGCTACTTGGACTAAAAAATATAAACAAGCTGAAAATGATAAAGCGGTAATTGAAGCAAACTTAGTTAGCATGAGTAAGACTGTTGAGCAGTTACACGAAAATGAAAAAGCAGGTGCTTTATTATGGAGTGGTAAAGCTTTGGACGAAAAAAACAATAGAATAGTGCTAGCAGGTAACTCAACGTCTACTCAGGTCTTGTTACACTCTTTGCAAGCTTCAGGTGAGCTCAGAGAAGCCTCAGAGTTTATTGAAGACGAAAATGGAAATGTAGAGTTATATATAAATTTCGATTTAATTGACGAAGAAAAATTTGATGACCCAACAACAGAAGAAGTAGAAACAAGACCATCAGAATTAACTTTAGTAAAATACGAAGATATTATAGCGAATGATATGATAGCTACAGAGGGTTACGCTGTCACTGGTCAATACACAAACAAGTGGTTGGAAAGTGCTTATAATCTTGGTTACAACGAACTTACTTTAGAAGGAGCAAAAGGCCAACAAATTCTTAAAGTTTTTGACGATACTGTAGATAATTACGCTGATGCTGTTATAGGTGATATGTTTTTTAGAGAAAAAATAACAATAGACGGTGAAACAAAAACATACGCAGAACATATAATAGGTACAGATTTTGATGATGTAGAATTAAGCGCTGGATCTTTAGAAGCATTAAAAGAAGAGTTTAATCAAAACCCTAATGCTTTTAGAAGCGCAATAAAAAGTCTTGTTAGAGTTGCCGGAACACAGGTTAACAGTCAGGCTACGGAAGATAAAGAATCTACTAAAGAATCTAGTCAATCGGATAAAAATAGATATAGAAACAAAAAGGTTGCACAACAAACGTACAAAGATTTAAACGCAACAATAAGCGGTGGAGATCCATTTGTTTATGGTGGTAGAACCTATACTTATAATATAGTGAATGGTGAAGGTTTTATGGTGCCAGATGATGGAAGCCCGAATATAAAACCAAAGGCACTGTACGAACTTGCTGTTGGGCCTGAGTTTTATCAACGTTATAGAGGCAATGTATTAGACAAACCAGCTCCTTAAATTAATTAAATGAACAATTATAAACATCCAAACGGTTATACATACACTGAAGACGAAATAATGCAAGCTGCTAAAAGAGAAGGCTTGTCACTTGAAGAGTTTATATCTGATAGAGGTCTGGAACTAGTTTCATTAGACATGCCTAAATTAGAAACAGCGTCGTCAGAAAGCTTTATAACACACCCAGAAAACAATGAAGATTTTTTAAAAGCTTCTAGTAGTTTTTTTACACAAGAGGGTGACGTTGTTAGTTATTTAAATAATGCTTACGTTAACGATAGTAGTAAAGTGAGATTTCATGAATCAGGAGCTGGTAGAGATAGAGTTGAAGTAACTATAGGTAGTCAAAAACCTGGCGAAGGGAAAGTGTATCAATTAAACTTTAATCAAGATAAAAACGCAGCTGTTTTTGAAGATATAAAAAGTTATATAGATTCACAAGGCGATATTAAACCTGTACCAAGGTATTCACAGGGTGATATAGATGGCTTTGAAGAAATGTCTATAACTATCAACACTAATGGAGATGAAATGGGTGTAGACAAAACTGAGTTAGTTAGCGAGTTAAAAAGTCAATTTCCTGTAGAAGCCACTGGTTTTACATTTTCAACTGGTGAATCTAAAAAAGAATTAGTAGTAGTAGCACCTAATGGTGAAGAGTTAAGAGGTTATGAAATATCAGAATTTGAAATAGAAGAGTTTATAAATGAAAACGCTGTAAATGAAGATGAGTTAGCTTCTTTAAAAGTAAAAAGAATAAAAGAAAAAAATACATTTGCAACTAACTTCATGAGTGATGCTTTAAAAATTATAGAAAAAGAAAAGCATCTTGGTTCTGTTATTAGCGCCTACGAAAACAATCCTATTAACGCTGTTAAAGACACTCCATACTTAGACCAGATTATGGAAGCGATGATTAAAAAACATTTTCCAGAAGCAAGTGGTAGCGAAAAAACTAAATTAGAAAAATTATTTAGAGACACTATTGACGAAGAGGCATCTAAAGAATTACAAGCGTCTATATTAAAAACAACTAAAGAGCTTAGTCAAAGAATAAAAACAGATGTAAATGCTTATGAGACCTATGTAAATACTTTGGAAGAAGGTTTTTATAATTATAGATTCAATAAAAAAGAAACCAAACTGTACGGGCAGTTTCAAGAGTTAATAAGATTAAACCACCAAGTAGCTACTTATGTAGGAGATACAAACAGTAAAGAATACAAAGACTTAGTTGCTAAAGCGGACTCTTATTACACAAACTATACCACCAATTTTAATGACATGTTTGATGGTACTATGCTTTATGATCAATACGGTAACAGGATAGATCCAGGTGAAATAACAGAGCAACAAAAACAAGAAGATATAGAAAATGGTGACATTGTAGACATGTCTGATATTTTAGAAAGTAAGCAAACCGCAATAGCGACTTCTTATTTTACAGATTATTACGGTAACCCAACTAACGATATAGACAAAGCAACGTCAGCTTTTCACATATTTTTGTCTCAAGAAAATGATTTTAACATAAAAGCTGATGAACAAAACATAAATATTAGATTAGACTACGGGCAATCACTCTGGCAAGAAAACGGCTATAAAGGTGCTTGGTCTGAAGGCATGGGCGGAAGTAAAAACCCGGTTGCAGGAGCGCTTAAAGGTACGTTTAGTGGTATAGAAAATTTATTATTAAAAATAAATACAAAAGGAGGTGAAGCTTTAGAGGATATTGACATTGTGTATGTGGATGATAACGGTACAAAATACAATATTGCAGATATTGTTGAAACAGATTTTGCTACAATAAGACAAAGAGTTCCAACAGGGTTTGCTTCTCTACCTGTCACAATATTACTTCCTAAACCTGGACAAGAAGGTATTTTTAACAAACTTGCTGAAGAAGGTGTTTTTATTAAAACAACAGATGAAACGTCTGAAGACAAAGATTTTGGTCAATTTGGTAGAGATATTTATTATTTAGGTCCAAAAAAGTTTACTGTTAAAAACATTTCTGTTTCTATGTTGGCTAACGTGCAGATGAGCGAAGACGATATGATAATGTTAGATGCTAGAGTTAGTTATGATTTTGGTGGTAAAGATTATATAGACGCTATTAATGGTGACGAAAAACTTAGGCTTACCCAGAAAGATGTTGATGAATTTGGGTTTGGTGGTACTAGACAAAGTAGAGTAATAAAAAGTCGAGATCGTAAATACGTAGGTGGATTAATTGGGCCACGGTATCAAACTTTTGATGGAACAGCTTCGTTAGAATTTGACCATTTAGCACAAAATTTAAGCGCATTTAGAGAAGATAGAATAGACTTTGCTATTGAAGCAGAAGCTTGGAAAAGAAACTTTTTAAACATTGATCCAGGTGGACAAGAAAGAAGTAATGCGCAGCTTTTTTTTAAAGGATTTTCAGAAATGATACCTGGGAATTATGCCACTGATGATGCCGCGAAATATAACTTCGCTCTAGACAGTGATGGTCAAATAGGTGCTAGTAACAGGTTGATACAAGATATTAATGACGTTACAATACAAATAAATCCTGATAATCCAGAAATGCAATACGGTGGTTTAAGTGAAGATCAGAAGAAAAACATGGAAATGAGTTTTTGGGAAAAGTTTTCATACGGATCTGGTACGTTTGTACCTATGATAGCTGAGTTTGCTGTAACGGGTGGTATTTTAGGTGCTGCTACTAAAGCTGTGGGCTTAACAAAACTTGTGTCTAATTTAACTAAGGTTGAGTACTTAGCTGTAAACGGTATAAAAGGAGCTAAATATACTAAAACAGCTATTAATGCCGCTAAATTAAATCAACTTGCTAAAGCAGCTGGTATGACTAGAAAGCAATATATGTTAGCCAAAGGTTTTGTAAAAACAAAAGGTGGTTTTATAAGCCAAGCTAAAGCACTTGCTATTGGTGCTGCGTTAGAGGAGGTTAAAATGCAAATGATGCACCCTATATTTGATGTTGATATGGGGAATGGAACTGGAGCATTTTTCTATTTAGGAGGTTCTGCTGCTAGGGCATTAACACCTTTTAGGTTTACAACTAAAGGTTTTGGCGCGTCTAATGTTTTAGGAACAGGTAGAAGTTATGAAGTAGGACTTTGGAGCCAAAGAGGTATTAGAGCCCAACTAACGCCAGGATTAAATACTATTACAGAAAAATTTGTTTTAACAGGCGTTGGTGGTATGCTTGGTTCTCAGACAGCTACTTTTGGTACTGGTCTTGTAAACGGTTTATTAGGTAATAAAACATTTAAAACTTTTCTTGACGACACTTATCATGGTTGGGAGGAGTGGGGTGGTGAAGCACTTTTAGAAACAGTACAATTTGGTGCGTTTGGATTAACAAGTTTAAAAGCTTCAGATCGTTTTTTTACAATGAAACAAACCACTAGGTTTAGAGATAGAATGTTTAAAAAAGCTAATGATGCTTTAGTTTACAAAGAGGGTTATAAAATAAAAGACAAGAACGGTAAAAAGCCAGGTCAAGAAGGTTACGTACCTACTTTTGGTAAGAAAAGAATTGATAAAGAAAAATCTAATTTTAATGAGTGGAGAAAATTTTCAGAACTTGGACACACCGCTCAAAGAAGGTTAGATCAAGCTGTAAACTCTGAAGCTTACTTAGATGTTAACTTTCTTGAAAGAAAAATGACAAGAGAGTATAATAGATTTGCAAAACAATTTAAGAAAAGGGAAGGTTTAGAAGAAAATCCATACGAATTAGTATTAACAAAAGACGGTTCTTATAAAGGACCTAGAGGAGGTAAGGCTAGGTTAACCGAAGGTGATCCAGCGCAAGTAATACCTCAAAAAAATGGAAAAGATTTAGTTGTTGTTGATTTAAGAAAAGTTACACCAGGAACCATGCCTCATGAGGTGTATCACGTTCTTATGAAAAAGAAATTTCAAACTGATGGAGCTAAAGGCATAGAGGTAAGAAGAGCTTTTTCTGAAGGTATACGTGACGCTATAACACCTGTTTTATTAGAAAAATTTGGTATCGCTTTTGAAACAGATATGAATGGTAACGTTATGGGTATAAAGGAAAGAGAAATAACAGCACCAGATGGTACAAAAACCAAAGTACCATTATCTAAATTTGAACAAAAAATAAACGAAGTATATAAAAAGAGTCAATCTGAAGGAACTTTTACGGAAGAGTATACGGCTAATTTACTAGAAATAATTCTTAATGAAAAGGTTGGTTATGAAACTTTTATTGAAAATGGATTAGCTGGTGCTATAAAAACAAAACTTAATGTGCTTCGTGAATCATTATTTACAGGTACGCGTTTTGAAAAAAGCTTAGCGCCTAAACTAGATTTAAACAACCCTCAAAGTGTAATAGAGTTTTTAGCTAGAATGGGTGAAAGCTGGGGTAGAGGAAAGTATAATAAAGCACAAATCGATAGATATGTTAATTTGTACAAAGACATGATTATTAGTGCTGATGGAAAAATTATACAAAAGAAAGTAAAAGTAGAAGCGCCTAAAAAACCAGATGGTACGTACTCTAGTAAAGGACTAGATGCCGCTGTGGTTGCTAATGTTAAGCCAGAACTTGTAAAAGAACAAACTAAATTACTTTCAGAACTAAGACAAGTTGTAGAAGACTTAAACAATAAAGTTATAACAGTACAAGAGTACGATGCTATTAGAAAACCTATAGTATCTAGACTTAACGATATAATGGCTCAAGTAAGGGCTGGTAAAAAACCTAAAACAGAGGTTGAATTATTAGAAGCTCAATCTAAAAAAGTACAAGAAATATATGATAATCCAAAATTAAGTATACAAAGAAAAAAAGATTTAATACTTAAAGAAATGGAACCGTTTATTAAAAAGTTATCAAACCAAAAATGGAGAGGAAAAGAGTTTGATAAAGAACAAGATTATACTAAAATTGATTTTGAAGCTGATTTAAGAATAACCGCGTTAGAATTAATGTACCCTACACCTGGTGTTAGAGTAAAAGAACGTGCTGCTTATAAACCTGAAATGCAAACTCCACTTACTCAGTATATAATGCAAAACTTACCTAAAAGAGTACCAAGTATATTTGAAAAAAATATTTCAAAAATACAAAAGGTAGGTATGGAAAAGGCTGAAAAGAAAACTACAGAAACAGAGGTTATTTCACCTAATACCACAGGAGAAGTAATCAACACTGGTGTACGTGTTGCAGACGTGTTAAAAACTACTAAAAAAGATGGAACAGTAGAAATAGCTGTAAAAGATAATCATATAAACGAAATTATAACTAATTTCAAAAACTTAAAAAACCAGTCTAAATTAAACTTTGCTACAACAAATGATTTGGCGCCAGGAAAAACTAGTGATTTGTTTGGTAAAGAAGTGTTATACACGTCTGGTAAAAAGACTGGTAAGTTAGACAACGCTGCTACGATACAAAAGAAAGCAGAGTTTATAGTTGATAACTGGAAACAAATATATGATGCTCTTCCTAAAGGAGCTATGACGAAAACTGGTATTAGCCAATTAGAAGGTAGATCAACGCAAATACAAGATTTGTTATTAAACGGTAGGTTTTATAAAACATCTGGTAGAACAAAAATGAAAGAAACTGGAGAGGCTGCTGGACTAGATGTTCAAGTAAAAATCGAAGGTTTAAGTAAACAACAATTTTTAGAAAGACTAGGTATAGATATAGTTGATGGTAAAGTTGTAACTAACAGAGTAAAAACACAAGTAAGAAAACCAGAACACGTAAACGCAAATGTTATTAAATCATTAGAAGCTGAAATAGGTAGATTGTTAACAAACCAAACTATTAGAGAACATGTTGATAGATTTAAACAGGAATTAGAAACTACTAATAATCCTGACATGTTATTAGAAAAGTATGGTTTATCGAGAGAGTTTTTATTACGAGACAATGTAAATACTTTTATTAATAGCGTTAAATCAGGTAAGTCTGAAAAAATGGCGTCTAAGGGTATTACTAAAGAACAGATATTAGAATTTGAAAAGATAATAAACGATCCTAAAAAAGAACTTACGATGTCTGCTATAGTTTCAGCGTTGTCAAAACTTAATATAGATAAAGACTCTGGTTTTGCCACAGTCTTAGCAAGTAAGGTTAAAACAAAATTAAAAGAAAAAATATCTGAGTTGATGGAACGAGAGAGTTCTGAAATAACAAGTTTTAAACTAAAAGAAGCTAAAAATTACAAAGATTTAGCAGGGCAAATAGTTAATGAATTTTCTAGTACTTATCCTGAATTAAAAAAATACAATATTAATGAAACTTTTGGGCCCACTAAACAGTCTTATTTAAAAAACTCTAAAGAGGTTAAAAAAGTTGAAAAATACAACAAGATATTTGTAGAAAAAATGTCTGATTTTTTAAATATTTCTCCTAAAGAAAAGAGTGGCTTTAATAGAAACTTCATATCTTCGTTAGGTAGTGGTAAAAAAAGCGGTATGGTTTGGTTTGGTAATGAATTTAATTATACAAAAGCTACAGACGGATATAGTTTTATAGAGGCAAATAGAAATAAAAACGTTAAAGTTAGTAAAGAAATAAAAGAAGTTTTTGATAATTTTAAATTTGTAAACACACAAATATTAAAAGAAAAACAAGCTAATTTTATAAAAGAAAATAAAAACAATCCTGATTTCAGTTTAAGATTGTCTCAGTTGATGAGAGAATTACAATCTAGAGATGGAACCTCAGCTGGTTATGAATCTACAGTAAAAGCTAATAATAAATTAAGAGAGCTTTATCTTCGTAGAATATCGGAAATTATAAACGAAGCTCCAGCAAAAGAAAAAGTAGATGCTATAGTTTGGGCAATGAGACATTTAAGAACACAAACATATATAAAAGACGGTATAATAAAAGGATCTGCGCCTATAAGATATGTAAGCAAAACCGGTAAAGAATTTTTTGCAGAACATCCTTTACAATTACTTAATTTAAGTTTTAACTTTTTAAGAATACAACTAGGTTCTAAAAACAAAAAAGAATTTGATAAATCATTAAATTTATTAAATAAAGAGTTTGAATTAGCTAGTACAAGAAAATCAGACCAAAAAGTATACGACTCAAGAGTATATGGATCTAGAACAGGTATGTTAAATCAATTTAAAAAAAGATATTTAGGTTTAATATCTTCTATAGCAAATGTTCTGTACAGACCAAACATGAGCTTTGAGCTTTTAGACTTACAAGGCAAAATGCTTGGAGAAACAATTGGTGATGGCTTAATACGTAAACATGGTAAAAAAGACATACTAGACATTTTGTCTTGGGTAAAGAAAAACACACCAGAACTAAGAACTTCAGACGTGGTAAAGTTAGAAGTTGATACAAAACACCAAGAACAATACGCAGAAACAAAACAAGAGTTAAGAAAACAATTAAGCCGAAAACGTCTTTCTAGCAAGGGTTTAACTTCTGAACAAGTGTTAGGAAGATTAAAAGTTATAGACAGAGCTAAAGAGCTAGGTAGAAAGGTAGGTATTGAAAAAAAAGGTATGAGTACTTTTGATTTTGACGAAACGCTAATAGACAAAGGTAAAAACTTTATTATAGCTACAAAAGGAAAAGATGTTGTAAAAATAAGCTCTAGCAAATGGCCTATTGATGGGCCTAAGTACGCTAAGCAGGGTTACGAGTTTGACTTTAAAGATTTTGTTAATGTTAGAGGAGGTATAGAAGGTCCGCTTCTTCAGAAGATGAAAAATCAAATTAAAAAGTTTGGAACTGAAAACGTGTTTGTTTTAACAGCTAGACCGTCTGAAAGCGCGACAGCGATACACGCTTGGTTAAAATCAAAAGGTATTGATATTCCTTTAAAAAATATTACTGGCCTTGGCAATAGCACAGGCGAAGCTAAAGCAATGTGGATGTTAGAAAAGTTTTCACAAGGTTATAACGACATGTATTTTGTAGACGACGCTTTACCCAATGTAAAAGCCGTTAAAGATGTATTAAGTCAATTAGATGTAAAGTCTAAAGTACAAATTGTACGTTCAGAAAAATTATCATCTAAAAACCTGTCTAAAGAGTTTAACAAAATACTAGAAGAGTCTACTGGCATGGGGGCTAGTAAAAAGTTTAGCGAAGATAGATCTGCAATAATGGGTAAAGGAAAAGGCAAATTTAAATTTCTTTTTGGTGGATATGGTATAGAAGATTTTGCTGGATTAGTAAGTTATACTTTTTCAGGTAGAGGAGCTAGAGGTGAAGAACATAAAGTATTTTTTGAAAAAACTTTAGAAAGACCATACAATAGAGCTTATATGGAGGTACACTCTAGAAAACAAAATATAAGTCGTAACTACAAGGAACTTAGAAAGCAAATGCCGGAAGTCACAAAAAGACTTAACGATAAAGTTGACAATGCTTTTACAGTCGAACAAGCAGTGAGAGTACATTTATTTGACTTGGCTGGATATAAACTTGAAGGTTTGTCAAAAAGAGACTTTAAAAAATTAACAAATTATGTTAGAAAAGATGCAGAGTTAACTGCTTTTGCTGAAAAAATAAGAACTATAACAATGCTAGAAAAAGGTTATGTTGAACCTAGTCAATATTGGACTGGTAAAAACATGACTATGGAGCTAAATGAAATAGTAGATAATGTGTTTAGAAAAGAAGCATTAGCAGAATTTGTACAAAATAGAGAAGCAATTTTTGGAAAGTGGAAAAATGGAAAAATTGTAGGTGAAAACATGAATAAAATAGAAGCTGTATTTGGTCCTAGGCACAGAGAGGCTTTAGAAAATATGTTATGGAGAATGGAGACTGGATCAAATAGAACTGTAGGTAAAGATTCTGTTACAAACAAATGGATGAACTGGGTGAATAGTGCAACTAGTACAATAATGTTTTTTAATCAAAAATCAGCTGCATTACAAACCATATCTTCATTAAACTATATGAACGGTTCGTTTAACAACCCTTTATTAGCGGCTAAAGCTTTTGCTAATCAACCGCAGTATTGGAAGGACTTTGTCAAAATATTTAACTCTGACATGATGGTTCAAAGAAGGGCTGGTCTTAAAATTAATGTAGAAGCTAATGAGTTAATAACTAGAGTCGGTGGAAGCAAAGACAAAATGTCAACAACACTTGCTTATCTACTTCAACAAGGTTTTTTACCTACTAAATACGCGGATAGTTTTGCTATTTCTTTAGGAGGAGCAGCTTATTATAGAAATTTAGTAAAAAAGTATCAAAAAGGTGGTGTTGATCTTAAAATAGCTGAACAAAGAGCGTTTGAAGATTTTGTACAGTTTACTGAAATAACGCAGCAGTCTTCAAGACCTGATTTAATATCTATGCAACAGGCGTCTGCTATTGGTAGACCTATATTGGCTTTTGCTAACACGCCTATACAAATGTTTAGAAGACACAAAAGAAGAATACAAGATATAGCTAATAATAGAGGTAGTATGACAGAAAACATATTAAGTGCTATTTATTATGGTGCTGCCCAAACAATGATATTTGCTTATTTACAAAACGCTATGTTTGCTACAGACGATGATACTGAAGACCCAGATAAAATTAAACACAACGAAAAACAAAATGAAAGGTATTTAAATACTATAGTTGATTCTTATCTTAGAGGTATGGGTACGCCCGGTGCTACTGCTTCTGCTATAAAAAACGGTGTACTAAGATTTAACTCTGAAAACGAAAGAGGTTATAACGCTGATTACGGTAATGTAGTTGTAGATTTATTAAATGTATCTCCTCCAATTGGTTCTAAAGCTCGAAAAGTTAAATCTGCCTTAGATAATTACAAATATAATAAAGAAGCTATGGGTGAGATGGGGTTTGATATTGATAATCCAGCAGCTATGTCTATTGCTAATATAATATCTGCAGCTACAAACGTTCCTACTGATCGACTTTTAATGAAATTACAAAACTTAAGAGACGCTACAAATTCAGATTTTGAGAACTGGGAAAGAATAGCGCTGTTTATGGGTTGGAATAGATGGACTTTAGGTATAGGAGACGAAAGTATTGGCCAACAAAAAGTTGATGAAGCAGAACAAAAAGTTAGGTACGAAAAGAAATTGAAAAAGAAAATGGAAAAGTACGGTGTAACAACAGAGGCTGAGGTTATAAGAATAGATAAAATAAAGGAAATAAACGCTTTAAACAAAAATCAACAGCAATATATACTGAAATATTTAGGTTTATCCAGAGGTCAAATAAATGCTTTAAGAAAAGAAAATGATAGAACAGGTAAGATAATTAACATGTGGGAAGATAACAATAATACTATAGACTCTTTGTTAAACGTAGATATAGATAAAGATTTTGATTTTTTTTACGATGAAATACAACGTTAAACAAATTGTTTTATAAGTGATTATATAATAATATAAAGAAATAGAAAATGGCTAAAGAATTAAATGAAGACACTGGCTTCGTATTAAGCGTAAAAACAATAATAGGTTTAGGCTTTGCAATCGCAACATTGGCGGGTATGTGGTTTACATTACAGGCTGATATAGCTGAAGCAAAAGAACTTCCAATTATTCCACCAGATGAAGTGACTAGAATGGAGTTTCAAATGAAAGATGAAATGATACGTAACACTATT
>Ga0098038_1000315_pt1 | contig 22328 bp, 27 predicted proteins | sample 5B_taG_FD_75051 | JGI IMG/M metagenome (GOLD analysis project Ga0098038, IMG submission 75051) | Marine viral communities from the Subarctic Pacific Ocean - 5B_ETSP_OMZ_AT15132_CsCl metaG | ecosystem: Environmental > Aquatic > Marine > Oceanic | place: Pacific Ocean | collected 2015-01-08 | reverse complement strand
ATATAGGGTTCGTCGCGTGGAATAGCCATAACTTTATTTTTATTACACTAGTTAAGTGTAAAAAAGAATATGAACCTTATTGTTGTGTCTCACCTAACTACAAACGAAGGATTATATTTTAGGTATTTAACTATGACAGTTAAAAGCTATTTGGGAATGGATGTGCTGGTCGAGGCTCAGAAAGAACAAATAGATTACTATTATAAGCTACTCAAAAGAAAAGGATTGTACGATTACGTTTCAGAAATCCTGCCACAAGACACAAAAGAAGAAGGAGTAAGATTAGATACGGAATTAAATTATCCCCTGACCGTAAAGACTAAAAACATTTCTGTTACTAACGTCAACAATCTAATCATGCAAATTAAATCGTTAGGTTATATTAAAAGAACGATTTAAAAAGTTTTTCTCCACGCGCACACGCTTATTTGGCGAAAAATCGTTCGATCTGGGGCTTTTTACGCTTATTTGGGAAAATCGCAGTCGATCTGCGACTTTTTACCGATTTGTTAATGTCCGATTCACTTACTGTGATGTGGCACTAATTATTATTAATAAAAGCCAAGTAATTTGGCAAAAAATTGCCGTAAACGCTAAAAAATAGGAAAATAATTTCATTATTTGGCCATTTCTTTTTCGATCTGGAACCAATTGGGAGTCTTTCTCTTAGTCCACTTGGCGAAGTAAGCTTTCTCGCCATTGTAATAGGAGCGATAAGCTGTAACGGAACAATCGTTTTTGTATTCCTCTGGCATTGCTTGTGCAAAAGGAGTGAGTCCTTTGGATGGTATATTTAGCTTATGGTAATTAGATCCGCACCAACCGATAGCATTAAGAGACTTATGCACCTTGCCGTAGCGACGAGTATACTCTTGACACATAGCGTATGCGTGATTGAGCAACCACTCGTAGTTCTCGACTGATTCTCTAGCCCACTTAGTGCAGGGGTGATTGTAGAATGCTCTCTTGTATGGAGCGTCCCCATTAGGGAACACAGCGCAAAGCATCTGCGCTGACTCAAGAATCATCTTGACTACATGTTTGTCACACAATTGTTGTGCTGCGATTTTGGGGTCATTGTCTACTGCAAATATATTCATTTAATCAAAGTGTTCATACATCATTATGAAGCCTGCGCCGTTAGGCTGGACACCCATTACATTGTAATCAATCCATTCAATGGCTTCCTCCTGAGTCATCTTATCTCGTTCCATGAAGATTGCAAGCATTTTATTGTGATCATATATCAAGCGACCACAATCCGATTGTCCTGCGATGGCCTCATCCAAGCCGTCTAAAATTAAAGCGTCGTCTAAAAGCATAGTTACCAGTTCTTAATAATATTAGCGATAATAAAAAGATTACAAATGATAGCTTGTAAAATGATTAATGTTCGGATTAGAGCGATAAAATCGGCTTCTTGGTTTGCTCCCTGCTTCTCGCCCAAAGCTTTTGCCCATAGCCTCCAAATATTTTTCATACATCATCTTCAACCTCGACCCAATCTTCGGGGAGTTCATCAACACGGTTCGCTCTCTCTTCTGCGGTGAGCAGGTCAGTGTTCTTTTCTACATCCAAGGCGGCTCTTTCCTGACCACCTTCTTCTAGCACTGCGCCCCACACATAACGTGTTCCATCTGGGAAGCCTTTGTGATAAGCTAATCCCTTAACTGCTCCAGCTTCGTCAGAACGAGCCATCGCCTCTTCTTCGTTGTTAAATATTAGATATTTCATTGTTTAACTGTAAGTTCCATAGTATTCGTTAAGAGTGTCTTGAATTTCACCTCTCTGGCTACTCCTATCTTGCTCCCACTGCACAAACTCCTGTATGGTGCCTCGCCAAGTGTTGGCGGCATTGTATCTCGAAAAAAGACTAAGCGCCCTGCAACCGTTGGTTCCTGGGTTCAGCGAAGTTTGGTTAGTGCCATTCATTGAAAGTTCCGAGCTTGACCCATTGAAAAGCGCAAACCACATCCAGTTATCAACCGTAACCGTGGCACCACCCACAAAAGAACCCCCAGCCCACATGTCAAAGTCACTACTTAACAGCACTAAAGCTTGCCTCTCTCCAGAGGAACTCGCGAAACCGCCATCACAAAGATACCTGTGAGTGCTGACCTGATGCACATCGGTTACAGCTACTATAGTGACGGGTTGATCTATAGTGCCACTAGAGGTTTCTTTTAATTGATCTCCATGACCACGCAAGCTAATCCTGCCGTTGGCACCATCAGTGTAGTAGCTGTTGCTGTTTATTAATTTAGGTTGAAAGCTTTCGCTAGATTGCGATATGTCAAAGCCGTTTCCTGACTGGTCGTACCATTTGACCACATAAACGTTAGAACCTCGCCAAGCGCCCAATGTCGAACCTGAACCGCCTGTTAAATTAGATACGGGTGAAGAGTCTGAAACTGTGTCATTACTGTCAAAGGATACATCTGCTTCATTATCGGTGGAATCATCCCTTACCTTCAAAACAAACCCGTCATATGCAGTGCGTATTTTGCGAAGCGAAAAAGCATGGTTGGCGTCTGGATAAGTATCCAAAAACAAATTGGCCGTTCGTTTAGAGCCTGCTATTATTCCTAATTTATTAATCATTTAATTCCTTTTTTTGTTGAATTTTGGCATAAAGTTTAGACCTGAAGTCTCTTTCCTCCGTGAGCATCGCTTTCGCTAAGATGGCGTAGTTAATGATGTCCTCACATGCGTCATCCACGCTTTCGTTTGGCACTTCAAGTTTGCGGTCATTAGTAAATGACTGAATTCTCTGGATTTTATCAATCATCCTCATCAATATACCCTTAACTGGATGAATGTTAAGTATTTTTGAGGCTTTGAAATTGGCGAATATATCCTTGGCGGTTTTGCCGCCCGTATAATCGTTGTTTTTCTTTGCCATTATATCCCTGCACTTGTCACAGGTTTCCTGATGGAGTTCTAATAAGTCTTCGATGGTCATGATTTAAATAGATTTTATACTGCTGTTTTCTCTGGTGGAGCATTTCCTTTTAAGCATTGGGAAACAAAAAACTTTACTTGTGTTTTTGTTAGCTTAAACCATTCGCCCCGTTGACGTTCCTTGTCAAAGTATTTGTGCCACTCGCGTTCAAAATCGCTCAGATCTTTCCAGTCTCCGACTAATTTAATATCTGGCTTCTCGCCCTGTAACGTACTTTCTCTATGTTTTGGGTCTTGGCTTATTCCAATTTTATAAAGTCCATTACGCATATCTTTCATTAGATAAAGTTTTTTAAGTTTGGTTTTATTTTTTTGAAGCCCCATTCTGCGCCTGTGATATTTCTGGGCTTCTTTTATTTGCTTCTCGGCTTCTTTCCTTTCCTCTTCAGCGATAGCATTCACCTTGGCCTCCCGCCTCTTCTTTGCCTCTGCCCGATGATCATCTAATTCTTTTTTGTAAATTTTGAATTTTTCAAAATCTTCCCACGCTTTCTCGTCCTGACGATATATATTTGGTGAACCGTCAGCCGTTAAAGCATCGCCGTCATCCTTTACGAGGTAAGATTGACAAGACATCCATATTTTATCAAACTTAAGTATGTCTTCCTCCGAAAGCTTATAGGCTATTTCATCTATGGTGCCTTGTTGCCACGGCGGATAGAGTTTTTCTGCATTGCTCAGAAGCGTCTGGAGTTCATCCCAGTAAGTCTTCTCTGAAGCGGTTCTGGGGGTGCCATCTCCGTAACGGTCGCCAGCCTCCTTATCCTTTGCTTCTATAAATTTCCCTTCGTATTTGATCACCTCGTCGTCACGGTCAAACCAAATTTTTAGGTTATATTTTAGCTGCTCGGAATGTGTTATCTCTATGTTGGGGCAGTTGCGATAAAATTTAGCATAACTATTTAGAGGACTTTTACCTAACCCGCATTGATCCTCATTATAAATGTCCAAAAAATCACGGTAGTGGTAATCTTTCTCTGTCCACCAACCATCGAAGTGCAGGTCAAAGGAGGCCAAGTTGCCATTATGCCAACCACTTTTTGCTTCTGGGTATTTTACAAAAACCCAAGGCTTCCAAGGGTGCAGGACATAAGCTCCAAGATGATAATAGTTTTTCTTGGCATTACCAAAGGAAATACCCACCATTTGATCCCTTTGCCATTTATCTTTATTTTTTTCGGCTTCAGTGAGCGTGTGGACGAAGCCTTTGTATTCGTTTTCTTCTTGGTGGCGCTCCTTTATTTCTTTGGCTCGCTCTACTAACTGAGAATTTAATTTCATGTTTTTAATCTATAGCAACTTGACCTTCGCCACCACCCACAACATAGCAATCAGCTACCATCCGACCAGTATTTAAATCATAAACAAATAAATCATCGTGATGCATGGAATATTTTTTCAAATACGCCAATGCTTGTTCAAGTGTCTGAACCACTTCCAGCCTTTCATCTGTTTGGCTGTTTTTAATTCTTATTTCGTAGCGCGAACTGGGACTCACCCACTGGTAATTGGGGTCAGGGAACTCATGAGCGGGAAGCTGAACAGGCGTTTCCTCGTTCGTCATCCACGTTTTTACAGGCAATAAATATAGAGTGGCTACACAACATGCTGTAGCTACCATTGCAGGTATCAATGTTTTCATTAGTTATTGTGTTTATTATCTTCCATCCTACGGATGTGTCGATCCCATATGTTTTCATTCTCTATTATTTGCTCTACCTCCCTCAACCTTGCGGTTGATGTGCGATATACTTGTATGGGAAAGGCAAGGAGCGAATGGAGCATTGCCGTAATGCCCACAAATAACGCCAGTAAAACACCCACGGTCAACCCCGCGATGATAGATAAGATCAGATAAGGTAAATGATTAAGCTTCATGTGTGGCTACAGTGAAGCATGATCCCGTTGCCGTCAAGAAAAAATGTCAGAAATTTTCCTTGTTGGGATTTTTTTTATTGAGCTTGCGTTCGAGTTGACGGTTGCCCCCGAGAATTTGTAATATAATTAAAACTGCGATTACCCAGGCGATAAAGATAACAAAATACATTATTTAGCAGTATAAAACTAAATTGTAACTTGTAAAGAAAATTTTAGTAAATCTGGTAGTAACCATTTATGTCTCGCTCTATAGCTTCCCGCTCGCGGGATTTATCATCGGCGTAGAAGATTAATTCCTGCATGTGTCCGTTGCAGAAGAAATTTCCAGCGCTAGTTCCCATGACTCCATTACTAGAGGAATCCGTAAGGTTGGAATTATCAATATCGCCCGTACCATTGCCTTGAACACCATTTTGGAACTGAGCGGCAACACCTAATACGGGGCCAGCGATATCCGTGACTAGAAACTGATTGTTGCTTATAGCGTTAACCGATACGTCAAAGTCATCAGAATAATAGAAATTATGAAAGCCGTTATTTATAAGCTGCATGTAGTAGTTGTTTACATCGAAACTCGCTACCCATACGACTTTGGTCCCCGCATTAAATACGTCGTGCTTTATAACGCAGAAGGTCGAGATGTCTCCGAGATTTAAACCCGATTCGTCAAAGGGGAACAGGTCGTTGCTACCATCAAAGTCCAATGCGGGCCTACCATTAATTTGTAATATATTTGTATCTATAAGCTGGGGCTGCTTACTCTTGGTGCCTTGCGTCATGTGGAAGCCTAAATTTGACTGGTCATACCACACCTTCACGAAACCATCTGTTTCTTCCAAAACGGAGGTAAACCAATAGCCCAGAGAGGTTCCATCTGCCGTTCCGTCGGTTGCGTTATAGATGGGCGCATCAAACGAAAGATTTCCGTTGACATCAAAACCCACATCCGCTTCTTCATCAGCGCTCGCTTCGCGAACCCTCACCGAATAACCCGAATAAGAGCTACTCAACCTTCTGACAGAATATGCTCGGGCCACAAATGCGCCAAAATTATCCAAAAGTAATCCTCCTGCCGAATTACTTGAGGTAGGCAGCGTTAATCTGTTACCTAATGATAACATTTTTAAACATTATATTTATAGAGGATAGCCTTACCTGAAAGCTGAACAGCGCTAAAGTCGCCAAAAAGCGTAGCGCCTTTAGGAATGATTGCTCCTGAAACTGGACAGGCAGCAGGTTGCTGCGGGTCATTGCTAGATACGTTTCCAGAAGTCAATGCCATCATCGTGCAATCCTCAAAAGCCTGTATACCAAAGTAGTTTCCCGTGGTTGAATTCAGGCCAGTTAAGTATTCGCTTCCTGGGCCTCCCATTGATTGAAGTAAAAGTCCTTGTGGAGAATTGTCCGTTGCCATATCTTGTATTACACGATTTTAAAGCAAAATGTGAAAATAAATGCCTACACAGAATCCATCGGCATATTGTATTTCATATATGGCAGAAACCAATGTTCACACTCCTGCAAAACATCCTGTAGTAGGACCATGGACATTAAATCTTTGCGGCCCCTACGAGTATAGCCCTTATGCAAACATTCCTCCACCTTATATACCTTATCACGCAAATCACACTTTTTCTTTGCGAGGTTATATAAATCTATATTTTTAACATGGAGAAAGAATGCGCCAAAATCAAAAGCCACCCAAAGTGGCGTACCATTCTCGTTACACCAACCTGTTTTTCCCTGCACATTATAGAACTCCAAGAGAATCTTGCCTTCACGATGCGAATTTTTTATTCCTTTTAAATCTACAGTTTCACCATTAACTACAAAATCGACATGACCAATATCTTGCTGCTTCCTAGTTTTTTTAATTATTAAACCAGCATTTAAACAAGAATCATGGTAGCGATGCGTTGACTCGTCACCAACCTTCATAGACCGCGCAACATGATTAGCGCCCGACAATCCCTTTGCTCTATTAGAAATCATATGTTACATTATAACAGAAAAACCCCACCGCGTCAAGAGACAAACGGTGGGGTCGTAAACCCTTACGGATTAATGGCAAGATTATTTCTGCTTGGCTTTGCCGACGTTCAAAGCGGCCCAATCAATAAGTGCATAAAGCTTGGACAAAAACGTTCCCTTCTCTGGGGTAGGGGTGGCGGCAGCAACCGCTGACGCAAGAGCGATAACGGCTGTTACAACGCCGAACCAAGGGTTATCTTGAACTAATTGTAGAATAGAATCCATTTTATTATATATGTTTGTTACCTATAATTACACCAAAACGGCTAAAGATGCAACCCGTCAGTGCCGTTTTCCTTGCCCTCGATACTTCTTTTTATAGTGAGTGCTAGTCTTACTCTTCGAGTGTTTATTCTTTGAGTGAACGCCTTTATTGCGCTTTTTTTTAGGCTTTGTATAAGCCTTTCTTAGTTTCTGTGCCATATTTTATTATTTTTATTCCTTCATGTCCCCACGGTTTCTGAACCACTTGGGGCTGGGAAGGTTAAATACATCTTTAAAGTTCTGCTGCATCTCGTCAGTCATACCGCCTTTAAAATCCCAACCACCAGACGACCCATCGGGAACGGGTAATTTTACGCTTTTTGGGGCAATCTCTTCAAGCTCCTTACAAATCCTAATTATTTCCGCCCTACCGATTTTATGGGCGGTATCGTCACCCTGAACAAGTTTTCTTAATTTATCTAACTCTTTATTAAAATAAATAAAATCTTCATCCTGCCCCATCATCTTGGACTCCTGATGATCATAGATAAACTCTTGCTGCACTTCATATTGCGTTGGATCTATACAATGCTCAATAGGATCAAATGAAGTTTTTCCAACTACATAGTTGAAAATATCGGTGCGGTTAATATCTATCTCCTGTTTTTTATGCATCATGTAATAATAATCAGTTAATTTTTTGAGTCAAGTAAATTTTACAGAATTCTTATCCTGCTGCGAATTTTTGAAACGTGCCTATTTTTTTCCAGCACTGACCCTCCCTCTCGGCTTCCTGCGCCATTAGTATTTCCTTCAATGGTTTTCACATAACCGCTAGAATCAGCATCTGCAACAGCCAAACCAATATGGGAAAAAGTAAACACAACAATATCGCCCGCCTTTATGTCCTCGTTGGTTGGTTTGCGAAGATCAATACCGCTTGCGGCTTGTTTCTTTGCCCAGTTTTCAAAATCCCACGCACCCGCAGTTCTAGGACGCTCAAATTCGACATCCTGCCCCTCTATGGCTTCCTTTACTAACCAACAAATAAAAGCCGCACACCATGGCCACCCTTTATCTGGGTCAAGCCACGTTGCAGCTTTGTATGTATCTACCATGGGACCACAATTGGTTCCGTCCACTTCAGATACGCCGATTTGCTCTCGCGCAAGCGTTATCATTCTTTGGGGAATCGTTGCCTTTTCAGCCACCTTCTCTCTAGTTGAAAGTTTGGATAGTATCGCATTCCAAGTAATTGGGCCGTCTGCGCCATCCGCTGGAATACCAAGCAGTTTTTGAACGGCTTTGATTACTTGTTTTTTACCTTTAAATTCCATGATTACCGACACCTTCTACTGAACGAAGCGCATACGGACATAACCCCGCAGAGGGCCATGAGCGTCCAAATAAACTCGCCAAATCTATCTATTTTTTTATTTAAAATAGCAGATTGAGCCTCATTATGATACATTTTGGTATCCATAATGTTGTTAATTGCTTCAATAGTAGGCTCAGTCATTTCATACATTTGAGGAATTGAACCTTTAATCTTATCGATGTCTCCCGCCTTAGCCCACTCAATTAATTCATCGACATATAAACTTATTTTATCCTCCTGAGCGAAAACAAAATCTGCATAAGCTGTTTCTTTGGGCGTAATATCTTTCTTGTAACCGTCTAAATATTCATCCTTATAGCCGCTTTCCTCCTCAAGCACTTCAATCATTTCTTCTGGAGACATGATCCCATGCGATGTTTGAATAACAGAATTGACAATTATAACGCCATACCAATCAAAGCACATCCCTATTTCCATAATAGATGATTCAGATTGGCGAGCATTCTCTTCTAATGTTGTTTTTATATCGTCATTTAACTGTAAACCTTTTAATCCAAAGGCTAAACAAATAACTGACAAGCAGTAAACTATAAATCTAGGTCTCATTTTTTTATGAATTCAGAGGGATTCTTTTCGAATTTCTTGCCAAGTCTGACTATACCCCCGATAACCTCAGGGCTTACAACCCCAATTATCCCGTAAGCAATTGCCTTAGTAAGTGAGGAGACTTCAGTTTGCTCCAGCACAAACCAAGCTATGCCAGCCGCAATCGCCGCTGTAACGATTCTTTTAAATTGTTGTTTTGCTGATAATCCACTATCACCCGATAAAAGTCGCGCAAACATTGCTGCTGCGCCGACCAAGGGGACTAACCAACCTCCATTAAGAAACTCTTTTATAATAGATTTTTCGGGTTCCATATCTCTTAGTTACACTTTATAAAAAAAAAGCCCCCCTTTCGGGAGGCTTTTTAATCATATTTTTAAACGTTTAAATTAGAACTTAAACGTCAATCCTGCGCTCCAGAAGATTTCTTCATCAACTGCAAAAGTGGCAACATCAATGTCGTTATCGGCATAAGCGCCCTGAATGTAAACATCAGTATTGTCCTTCAGTGCATATGTGGCCTTAACTCCAGCGTGAATCGCATCATAAGCGTCAAACCAACTCAGAGTAACAAAAGGTGACAGAGTAAGGTTCTTAATCGAAGGAACGGCCAAATCTTTCTTGGCGGTTACCTCAATACCTTCCCAGTCATACTCCAGATCGCTCCAGAAGTGAAGGCCGACATCAGCAAAAGAAGTCCCAAGCCATGCACCCACACCTACCTCTTCAGAGGTGGGAAGGACGCCTTCAAATTGATGGTAGCGGAATTGACCTTCTGCCAACAAATTCAAAGAACCAAGCTTGACTGGTCGTGAAAGACCAACCCCGAAGTGGCTTTCGGACTCGCTATCAGCAACCAAGGAAGCAGAAGCGTTCAGGCCAAAACCCGCAAATTCCTGATTGGTTGACAATGTAGTTGAGTAAGCGTCTTTGACTCTACCAAGCCCCCGATAGAACTGCTGATCTTCAGCGGCAAAATCAAGGCTGATATCTCCTGCACTACTAAAAGTAATGCCCAACATGGTTATAAAACCGAGTATTAATTTCTTCATATCTCTTATTATGACAATTTTGTCATATTTGTCAAGTCTTTCTTTACACATTCTATTCCATAAAAGTCAAAAATACTTAATGCTTTTGTGTCTCTATGGTAGATATCTTTATATACTACTGTTTCAATACCGTAAGAGGCTATCATTGTGGCACAGGAGGCGCATGGCATAAGGGTGCAAGCCAACAGTTTTGCCTCGCCCTTTTTAAAAAGGCTTAAACAATTAACCTCTGCGTGGATCATGTAGGGTCGCCTATAGTGGCGGTCACCCCAAAACGAATCGGCCACGTCTTTCCCTGATGCAAGACCATTGTAACCCACTCCCAAGACCATACCTTCTTTATTTAAGGCGCAAGCGCCAACCTTGATGTAGGGGTCTTCGCTTCTTTCCGAAGCTGCGGCAGCAAGATTTAAAGCATATTCTTCCCAAGAAGGTCGCATATCTTTTATTCCCAAGAAAAGCTCAATGTGACTCTAGGCTCTGATATAATTGGTTCGTGATGCACCCCGCTTTTTATGACTAAGCCATCATTAGGTTTGAGTGTAATAATACTGCCATCGTCGAATCTATAGGCTGTTTGCCCTATAGCTTGAACCAATAATACATCCATGGAGTCTTTATGTCGCCCAAAAGTTGAGCTTTGTGATGATAGGGAGGCGTAAACATGCAATACTGTTATTTTATCGCTTTTTTCAACTTCATCAAAAGCCGTCTGGAGAGTAGGCGGTAAAAATGGCGAAGTTAAAACAAGAGATGAAAAGCAGTCATCTGGATTAGCAAACACATAGTGAGGATAATCGCTAGAGTCCCTGTCGAATTTTTTTATAACATCGCTCCAAGTAACTTGGGCAGGCGCTACCCACTTATTTGTTACCGCTTCCATGATAAAGCTCTCTTTCCAAACGCCTATATCTGGCATCAGAATGCCAAACCTCGTCTGTCTGGGGTGTATAAATGCCGTCCCGTGTTTGGACTGCCTCACCCTTTGTCAGCCTGAGTGTAGAAGGCTGATAGATGTTCAAAGCGCTTACGTTCGTCGGCAAGACTGTTTCGCAAGAGGTCAGCCCGATCAGCATCACTGCTATCGCCGCTATCCCTAAGCTTTTCAATTTCTTGTGTAATTGCGTTCTCCCTATCTCTAAAGTCTTTGTGTAGATCATAATAAAATTTTTTGTTTTTAAGTGCTAAGAATAGTTCTATAGACTTTAATATTGATTTAATTAGTGTGAACATTGGCTTTTGGACTGCAATCGAAGACCACGGTTTCCTTATCCTCTACAACTTCTTTAACTGAACCCCTGACCGTTTTAGCGCAATCAATTGCCCAGTTTAAAGCTCCATCTAAATTAGCATTGTAGCTGTGATGATATTCTCCTGCACGATTATATACTATATAGTGTTTATTCTTCATGTTGAGGTATAAATTTTAAAGCAACCCTTCCAACGTTTTCTTTATTATCGGAAAGGAATCCATTTATTAAAACGCAATCTGGTAGAAAGTCAACAGTTTTTTGATCAAGAAGATAAGTATCTTCTCCAAAAAGCAGTTCCCGAATGGCTGTTGGCCCATTCATGTAAGTTTTTACCATCAATCCCTCCTTATCTCTTAAATGCTCTGTTGCGGGATTAGCGCCAACCACTTTAAATTTAACCTTCATCTTGATTCAATTACACCCAAAAAATGTATAATTTTCAGTTCTTTTTTATATTATATATCATTGAAGTGTAAAATCAACTATGGCGGGTGAAGGAAAAAATCAAGTAGCAAGCAGTCTTTTGGATTTGCAGCCTACTGCTGTCTTAGAATTCTTTCAGTTATTTCCAGACCCTATAACTGAAGGTGCAAAACGAATGAATTTTCATGGTGGCACCCTATTTGGAGATGTGGTCACTTGGCAAGGGGTTGAATATACACCAACAGCTTTAGAGGGCGAGGGTTTTGAGACTTTCGGTGATAAGCGTCTAGCGCGACCAAAAATACGAATTTCCAATGAAAATAATCAAATAACTCGCCTGCTTCAACTCCATAAAGATCTCGTTAACGCTCAAGTTGTCAGAAAAAAAACTTTCGTTAGGTACTTGGATGAGGTCAATTTTGATGGTGGTAATCCGTTTGGCGCAGCAAATCCTGAAGCAGAGATAAGCTCAGAGACTTGGCTTATAGGACAAAAGCTTCAAGAGAACAAAGTTTTTGTAGAGTTTGAATTAAATTCGCCGCTGGATTTAGAAAGCTTTGATGTAAATTATCGCTCTATCATAGCCAAGTATTGTTATTGGCAATATAGGGGTGAGGGTTGCCGCTACGAAGGTCTGCCAATCGAACAGGCTAATGGCGAAACTTTTACAGACCCTACAGGTGGAATTGTTACGCCTGTATATCGTAGCTTTAGTCACGACCCACTTGTCGCTGGCAATGATGTTGCATCATTTTTTACGAACCCTGACGCCGAGTATGCTATAAACAGAGAATATGAAAAAGGAGATGTAGTAATACTTACTAATAATAAAATTTCCATTCAGCCGTATCAGGGTTATGTAACCGACGACCCCGTAAAGCTAAAAACGGTATATGTGTGCGTTAGTGGTAATAGCGGTCAACCCCCAGAAAATAACCCAACCTACTGGCAACAAGACGGATGCACTAAAAAGCTGGGCGCTTGCCGCAAAAGGTTCAATGAAACTGAAGATTTAGGTTTTTACCAAAACTCTTCAGTCGAATCGGGATTCAACTACCTGACTTTTTCAGGAACTAACACTTTGGAAAACGCCGATGGTTTGGCGGATGATGTATTAGCAAAAGCGGGCATATTTTACAGTAATAAGCCACAAATAACAGGTATATTCACGGCAACTGGAGAGTGGACTGTTGCGGGGTGGGTGAATGCAAACAATCTGTCCAGTGAAGTCGCAGGTATTCTTAGCACCACAAAAAACACTGGAAACAATGGGGGCTTATATGATTTCTTAAACATAGCGCTAATATCAGGAAATCAAGGCAGGGATGACGAGTTGCAAATCCCTGGAAATGTCGGAGCGTTTTATCGATCTGATGTCGAAGTTACTTTTGAGGCTCTTAATCGCCCTGAGGCAGCTATTGTCGGCCCGCTTGATGTGAACGCGCAGGGCTTCCCACTGCGAGACGATGCTGAAAGCTTTGACCTTGGCTCAGTGCTAAGTCCAACTTGGTACTTTTACGCTATAACCAACGAAGCTAAGGGTACTCTTGATCCAGATTGGGAAGACATAACTTATGGAACACGCTTAAGAACTTATGTTGGAAATGGTCCGATACTTAACAAGGTTGAAACTAAAAGAAGCAGACTCTTTAAAAATCAGGAAATTAGAAATTTGAGTGGTTTTGGCCCGCAACACTTTATGCTGGGAGGTATACCATATAACACGGGATCGGGCCACGCTTCCATGAATGGCGAACTTGGCCCATGGGCTATTTGGAATAGGTCTTTAAATGACGAAGAGATAGATTTCTTATATAAGGATATAGAAAACCCTAGCAGCACTGCCGAGGATCAGATTATTAATTTTGTGCCTCGCCCTTTCTACGAATGCACTGGTCAACGCACTGGTGTAACAGGCATAGTTAACGGAAGTGGCTTGATCGCTTGGTGGGATATGACCACGGGAGACCCACTAGATAAAGGTGGTATTAATGGCGGTTATACGGGCTTAGTGGATAAGTCTGAGAACAATCATTTCTTAACTGGATCGGGCTTTTACGGCACAGGTCAACATTCTTTTGTCGAACTAGATGTTTTACAAAAAATCAAAAACCCAAGCTCACCATACCCGCGCTTCGGTGGATACCCAGGAACAGATGGATTTGGATATGGAGAAGGTTCACAAGTTTAAAACGCTCAAGAGCGCATTCCGCGAGATCGAAAACATAGGGGACCAGAACCCTACAATTGAAGCTTGTGGGTTCATTGGCTTTGATGAGCAGGATCAATCTTTTATTGTAAAGCAGGAAGATAATAGTTCGCCTTCTCCTAGTGAATTTTTTCTAATTGACCCAATTAATTATCTTTTATTTAAGGACAAATATGAAATGGTGGGAATTTTCCACAGTCATATGATTGGTGATGAAAAGCCTTCGGAATTCGATATTAAAATGGCCGAAAATTGTTGCCTGCCGTTTCTAATTTATTCTTTAAATACAAAAAAAATACATATTTATGAGCCACAAAAAGTCGAATGTAATGTAAACATATTGAGAAGGATGAAGGCACTCGTATGACGACTATAAAATTACATGGACTTTTAGCGAAGGAGTATCAAGACCAATTCGTTTTAAATATAGCAAAACCCCAAGATGTTGTCAGAGCTATCGATTGCAATAGAAAAGGTTTTCTCAAGCGATTCAATGAACTCAAAAGACAGGGATTACATTATGATATAATCGTTGACAGGGGTCACATATCTAAAAAAATAAAACAAGTTGATTTAGTGCCTGTAATAGTGGGGTCTGGCGCTGTAGTTGCAGGAATCGCGGGAATATTTGGTGGGGGCGCACTCGCTACTGTGGGCGCCACTCTGGCCGTTGGTGCGGGAGTCGCGATGCTCGGTAAAGCTCTAAAGCCAAAGCCTGAACAAAGACCTGATGTGGGAGGTACAGCCGCCACAGATACTAGCACACCTGCCCAAGATGAACCTGTCACATTTCAATCAAGGGCAGCAGTCGCATCGATGGTTTTTAACAATGTGGCTAACATTGCATCACAAGGAGACCCAGTGCCTATTGGCTATGGGCGATTAAAGATTGGATCTTCAGTTGTTCAAGCAACAATCAAATCCTTTCCAATGTCACACAAGACTTCAAGAGCGTTTAATCAAAATCCTTTTAACGTGGAAGGTCAAGAAGATGTCATGCAGGAAATTTATACCGCTGGGGACTAATGAAGCATATTAACAAAAAGATAAGGCTTGCTGGCGGTGCAAGTTACTTGAGAGCGAGCCGACGAGGATTGGTTAATAAAAGAAACCCAGGGTTCCGTGGTAGTCGCGGTGGCGACGGTGGCGGCGGCGGTGGTGGTGGTGGTGGAAGCTCCCCCAAAAACAACACCAAACACAATGGTAAAGGCCCCGAGATTATACCTCCTGTTTATTTGCCTCCACAGCTTGGCTCACAACAATACGGAGCATCTCACAGTTACGCAGAGACAATTGACTTGCTCACTGATGGCCCAATCGCTGGAATAGTAAATCAAAATGGCTTGATTTGTGATGGCGGCAATATTTTACAAGGTATATATCTTGATGATACCGCTGTTGCTGTCACAGATAATAGCACTCTCAAGGGATATTATGATTTAGGGTCAGCTACCGATCCAACAGGGGCTTTACAATTTAACGATAACAAACTGATTTCAGGATTCTTTGAAGAACTGAAGGGCGTTGGAGATTTAGGGGGCGCCAACGGTTGGAACCCAACTGCGCCGCAGTCTTTGGTTACGATGGGAGTCAAGTGGGGAGGCCCTCGCCCAATACGAATTCGTAATAATATAGGATCTTACAAACTTTTTACTCACACAAAGGCTGGAACTTGGCCAGTGCTTAGAACAGGTGGTAATTTTAACGCAAACTACGATAATTACCAAACCGTCTGCCTTTACACAGACAACGCTACCGTACAGAATTCTAAATTCATGTTTAGCGTTGGCAATAGAGCGCGGAACGTTCACCTTTGGGGGCAGCGTGGCGCAGCCAGCGCTAGACAGCACCTTAAGTATAGTCCGTCCGCATTAACGCCCTCAGAGGAAAGAGGTAATGCGAAATGCGGGCTACAAGCCAATCTAGATTTAATTTACGATAACTTTTACTCTCAAACAGACAATAAACATCAGAGAGAATTAGCTAGAAGGGTTTTGAGGAGATTGGGTTCTGGGTATCCTGAACAAGCCTTGGGAAGCCGATTACTAGATATTTTAAACGCAAGTTCCACACGCAACTGTCATGTTATTCTAAGGCCAGATAAAACACAGGCAGGCATCGTTGGAATGAACCTGTTAAATGGTGGCAAGCTAATGGATTACAGCTTCAAGCTGTTCAATTCCGAAGGTAAAAGCGTATTCGGAGGCATGGATGATGTCTATATTTATGATTTTATTTGTCCAGAAATAAATACTGATGGGACACTTACGGGCCAAGTTGAAGGATTTATAGTTGTATCTTTTAAGTGGGATGAAGGCCCAATGAAGGGAGGCAACTTTGGTAAGTCAAACGCAAACTGGGGGCGGGCGTATGGAGTTTCGGATAGGATTACTAATGCGCTCAGAACTACCTCGTCCCTCCATTACAGTAGGGATCTGCCGACAGCTAACGGTATTAATACTTTAAAATTTAATTACTCAAATGTTTTGGCGGAATTCCGCAAAGGTAATGAGGATCAGATGCCTCTAAAGTATTTTAACCATGTCTTTATTGATCATGTTTATGATAAGCCTTTGTACGGGCCATTTAAACCAGGTAGACCTGCTCAAAGTGTAGCCACAAACACAAACATGCTTACTGCGCCACGCTCAAGAATAGCGACGGCCAATGGGCTTCCAGTTAATGAGGGTAGTGAGGACACAAGGGGTCGCGGAAGACATAGGTATGATTATGCCAATTGGGCGAAGGATTCACTGCCAAATTTTGAAGAGGCAGCTATTACACAAACGCATGTCGTCCTGAACCCAAATGTTGAATCTGTTTTTGTTACTTTAAATGTCGGACAACTTAGAGACACGCTGCAAACCCAGTTGCGCCAAGTAAAGGGCGCTCTTGGTGAGGATGGCACACTAAACCCAGGAGCAACATTTCCATCCATATTGAACGTTAGCGTAACAACTGGATTGATTGATGAGAATGGCACTAAAACGCCGAGCAAGACGCGAAATTATCGAATTATGGCGTTAATTGAATCTCAGACGCTAATTGATATAGGCAATCCCGATGGAATACCTGATACCTACACCTATGTAGAACCACTTGGGGATGCGGAAAGTTTGGTGACTCCAATACCACTGCCCGCCTTAAGTCAGGAAAATTTAAGGGCGCACAGAGATTCTGATTTAAATAAGAGTGTAGTTATAAAACCCGACGAACATATATCTATACAAAGGTATGTGGAAGTTGCAAGATTATCCACAGAAACTAATTCTGTTTTAATTTCGAAATCAGTTGATCTTAACAAAATTACAGAAATCATACCTGTTAATTTAACTTACCCATTTTCTACTCTTGTAGGGACTAAATTAGATTCTCGCTCCTTTGGTAATATACCTGTTCGCAGTTTTGATTGTAAACTGAAGAAAGTAAAAGTCCCAAATAACTACAAGCCAATGGCGGGTAATGGGCAAGACAAAAGATATTTTTTGACCCAAGGAGCTTTCGATGACGCACTAAAAGAAAATAAATTAATTTACGAAGGTGATTGGGATGGATCATTTGATGAAGAGTTACAGTGGACGGACAATCCCGCGTGGATTCTGTATGATCTACTTACCAGCACTCGATACGGTTTGGGGCAACACATAGATGAAACCACAATAAACAAATGGCAACTATATGAGATAGGTCGTTTTTGTGATGCTGTGGATGATAATGGTTATTTCCTCGGTGTGCCAGATGGTCACGGCGGAAGAGAGCCTCGCTTTTCCTGCAACATAGTTTTTGATGCGGGAATGAAAATATATGACGCCATAAACACCATAGTTGGACTGTTTAGGGGTGCAGTTTTCTTTAATAATGGGGAAATTAATTTTGTTGATGACCGCCCAAGAGAAACCGTAAATTTATTCACGAACGAAAGCGTATTGGATGGAATGTTTCACTATTCAAACAATAGACGCGATCAAACCTTTAACTGTATTGAAGTTACATACACAGATAGGTTCGACAGTTACATACCAAAGGTTGAAGTCGTTGAGGATGAGGAAGACATTAGGCAGCGTGGTTACTTCAAGAAAAAGATGGAGGCGATTGGCATCACCTCTAGAGCAATGGCGAGAAGAGCCGCAGAACATCAAATTTTCACCACAACGAAAGAAAATCAAACTGTTGCTTTTGAAGCGGGCCTAGAGAGTCTCCTATGTCAACCTGGAGATCTAATTATTGTTGAGGATGAGCTAAAAACACTAAAGGAAAACTTCGGTAAGATTTTAGAGGTTAATGTGGCGGATGAAACAATAAGGCTAAGTAATAAGTTTAACTCCTCGGACATGACGGGACGTTTAACGGTCTATACCCCAACAGGTAGAGACACAATAGCTGAAGTGGAAGATGTAGCAAGACGCAATCGTCAAAGGTCTGTAGGTTTTAGCGTGACAGGTGATGTTGTGCCATTCGCCTCTCAGCCTTGGTTTTCGGGCGAGTATAACTTCTCAGGATATACCCCTGGGTACGCCTACGCAACGGGAACAGGCAGCAATACTCAGGGACAATTCGAGGAATACGCACTGTATACTGGAACTGGGATTGGAGTTAACATGAATATGCTTTACTTCTCCACTGGATTTACAGGCTGGGTTTTCGCAACAGGAACTGGGGATATAAATTCTAGCACTCATACCGAAAATTTCTTCATAACTAGTGGATCGGGAAGCACTCTTTACGATCTAGGGACTGGCGAAATGGCCAACTATGACCCTAGCGTGGCAGACAGAAGGGGTGAGTCATATGGGGCAAGCGTATCGGGGCTGTTTTCTGGCAATAATATTCTAGATACCATAACCAATGGACTTCTACCTTCGGAGGTAATGCTCACAACGCCATCACAGACGACGGTATTAAGTGTTACTGGGGCAATCACCTTGAAGGATTACGGTTGCTTGGTTTCAGGATTTGCTCCAGACCAAGCGCAAATGCTTCCATTTTTAAAGCTAGGAAGCACCGCTAAATTTGAAATCAAAGAAAAAGATCCATTTATCTACAAGGTTTTAGCTTTAACTGAAACTAATCCAAATCAATTTCTTTTATCTGCCACCAAATATGATACTGGCAAGTGGGCGTTGATTGAGGATAATATATCAATAGAAAACAAAGAGAATACTTTTGCTTATAGGGTAGCTCAGACTATCGGAGATGTCACATACACCACCCTAGACCCGCCAAAATGGACTGGGTTATCCACAGGAGACGGAACGGATTTTCAAACCTTTTTTATTAGTGGGGATTTCACGGACCCGAATGGTGGCCCACCTATTGCCGACTCTAACGCCACGGGATTCCATGTTACGTTGCAAGGCCCACGTTACAGATACGAACAAATCGTATCAGCGGCAAGCACTCCATCCGCATTGAATAGTTTTTGTGTAAAATTCGATAATCTTAACTCAATTGGTCAGTATAGCCTAAATGCAGTTGCTTTAGGGAACCAAGGCTCAACAAATACTACTGAAGCATATTTTAACTCGTCACCTGCTCAAACTGGAATGTTCGTTCTTTTTGAGGAAATTTTACCGTTTGGCAGAAGTTTTGCAGACGGAATTACAATACAATAAAAAATGCCATACTATCCCTACACACCTAGTGGAACATTTATCTTAGAGGTTAACCCTTCGGGGGCAACACCACTAATTTCTGGAGGGTATACGGCTGCTACAGGGGCTACTGGCGCTGGTGGCATTTACGAAGCCTCAGGTTTTAAAGTAGTTGATAATTTTTTCTTTGCTCATACCACTGGCAACAGTGCGGACCAAGATTACTTGGCTACAGGAAACCCAACTAATATTGCTTTAGCGACAGGCACTGGATATGTCTACGGAGCAGATATAAGAGGAACAGGCGATAACTACTTAGCTTTCGGGACGACGACTTCAACAGGTTTGGCTAGTGAAGTCGAGCATTTTGTGGGAGCTTACGCACGATACACAGATGCCGCAGGAAAAACATTAACGGGACTGATATCGGGGGGCAACGGTTACTACACGGGGTCATACACTACACTACCACCACTTCAACAGTTTGTAACCGTTTTGCCGAATTTAGACACGGGAAATCTGGGTAATAGTTCTACTGGAAGCGGAGTGCATCTATTTAGAGATGTTACGCTTACTTTTTCGGAAATAGTAGACAGGGCAGGCGTAACGCTTGAGACTCAGGATCAACTACAAAACAATATTTTCTTTGATGGCTTTGATATCGACATATTAGATGTCACGGGTGGTATGGTGTTCACTGGTTACAAGAGCGGATTAAAAAGTCGAAGCTTCTCGTTTACTGAACAAGAAAATACAAATGTTTTTGGCAGTTATACCTCGGACTTTGGTGTTAGATACTCCTTGCAAGATCAAAATGGCGAGGAACAAGTAAATGAAATATATTTATACGGCAATCCACTAGAAATAGATTTTGTATACATCACTGATGCGAGTGGTCGCTACCTAAGTCAAAGTAATGCCAGTAACTTTATTACTACAGGAAGTGGCGCTGACGAGCTATTTTTAACAAACAGGCAATATGTAACAGGAGAGGCAATCACAGGGGGTATTAATATAGAATTTGCCTTTAAGAACGATCCCAATTACACCGAATACGGAAACAGTATTCATGTTTATGGTCAAACAGGTTCAGGAGAATTCGCTAGAAATAGTAGCAATTTTATAGCAACCATCCCACTGACCAAAGATAAGGCGGGGCAAACATACGAACTAACACCCAAGGATGGGGATACTGAAGGGCTTATAACAGAAACGGATTACTATTTCCAATTGGTGCCAGAAAGCGCCATATCAAAAGGGCAGGTTTTCACGGTTGGACCACATAAAATTCAACCTGTTGAGCAAGACCCACGAAATGCAGGACAACCCCTTTACAATAGAGGGAATCAATACCTAGTTGGCGATCTGGATGTTTCTGGCTGCGTTACAGGACGCTGTTTAACAATTTCCACACCCACTTACCCCAATACTATTGAAACAGCAGGCGGTAATGTAGGTCTAGGTAAAGTCCCAGGAACCGCTGGTAGTGATCCGAAACTAGACATTAACGGTAGGCTTCAAGGAGTTGGCGCTGGTGGAAGGGTAACGGGTCCAGGTGATTTGCCCTACCTGCTTTCTGGGGATGCGGCTGATTCCGTAACGCTGCAAGATGTTACTGATAACGGCAGCACAACGACGAACGACATAACAGTGGGCAACAGTTCAGCGGCAACAGCGCCGCTAACCATCGTTACTGATGGTTCCACCAAGTCGGGAATTGACGTTTATGCTGATGGTGATCTTGGCAACAAAATTCTAACACTTAAGGCTGACTCAAATGCCGCAGGTGAAATCTCAATTAAGGATACTGCTGGAGTCGATAGCGTTAAGATTAGCAATACTAGCAGTAGGGGACAAGTTGACCTATATGATGATGGCGGGGTAGTAAGAATGACTGCCGAAGTGGACAGCAACGAACAAGGCAAATTAACCCTAAAGGATTCCTCCGCCAACGACAGTGTTAAGCTGAGTAGCGACTCTAACAGAAGGGCCAACATGACTCTTCATGACTCGGCTGGAGTTATAAGAATGACCGCTCTAGTTGATAGCAATGAGCAGGGTGAGTTAACGCTAAAAGATTCCTCTGCCAACGAGAGTATTAAACTTGCTAGTGACTCTAATAAGAGGGGCGTAGTGGACATTTATGATGCGGCGGGAGCATCAAAGATTGAAATGAAGGCCGATTCTAATGATGAGGGCGTCGTATCGATCAAGGATTCATTAGGGACTCTAGCAACAAAGGTTCAGGGTCATAAATCAGTTATATCAGCACAATATTCAAACATCTACTCAACTGGTTCTGTTGTTGTTGGTGGTTCGGGTCACATTATTTCTGGTGATTATGATGTCATTGCGGGTGGCGCAGCAAATCAAATTTCGGGCATTGGCGGTAACTTTAATTTTATTGGTGGTGGCTCTGGAATAGATATTAAAGAATCAACCTACTCTTCCAGTGTGGGTGGTCTGAACAATGACATTATCACGGGTAATTTTGCAGTCATAGCGGGAGGGGAAAATAATTTAATTAGCGGAAATCAAGCTGTACAAGATCGCTACAATTTTATTGGGGGGGGTTTGGACAACAGCATTACAGGTGTTGGCTGGGCCTCTATCGTGGGCGGTGAGGGCAATCATATAGAAGGGATAAACTCCACTATAGTTGGGGGTGCGGCCAATAAGGCTTATGAAGGCTATGGTTTTATAGGTGGTGGACAAGAGAATGAAATTCGAGGAGAATTTGGGGCTATTTTAGCAGGAGAAACCAATATAGTTTATGGTACT
>Ga0098038_1000314_pt1 | contig 22340 bp, 19 predicted proteins | sample 5B_taG_FD_75051 | JGI IMG/M metagenome (GOLD analysis project Ga0098038, IMG submission 75051) | Marine viral communities from the Subarctic Pacific Ocean - 5B_ETSP_OMZ_AT15132_CsCl metaG | ecosystem: Environmental > Aquatic > Marine > Oceanic | place: Pacific Ocean | collected 2015-01-08 | reverse complement strand
TGTCCTTTGTTCTCCACCCCGATGATGTGCCGAAAGAAATGGCTACCGCTCCCATCGGGCAACGATACATGCTTGCCTGTGCTCAGATAGATGACTACGAGAACCCAGTTAAACCAAGGGCCACAACCGAAATCGAGAAGGCTTTGGCTAGGGCTAACCTAATATGCAGGGACGAGTCGTACATCCAGTGGGCGCGGATGAACTACTACCAGTGGCATGTTGTAGACGAGAATCAAAGTGACGAGAACTATGCAGCCGAGGTCATTAGATTCATCTGCGGCATCGAGTCTCGATCAGAACTGAAGACCAACCCGGAAGCCAGAGAGCGTTTAAACGAGCACTTGAAGCTGTTTGAGAGTGAGGTGCAGGCGTGAAGACTTGGTATACAGAGAAGCTGCGATCCATGAGGGCAGATCAGAACCTGTCTCTACAAGAGCTTGCGGATAAGTCAGGCATGAATCGCGGATACATCAGCCAGATAGAGTTAGGCAAGAGAAAGCCTAGCTTTGAGGCTGTAGAAACAATTGCGGGTGCGCTGGGTGCTAAGATATACATACAGCTAGAAGCGCCAGAAGCGCCCTCTGTTGCGTCACCGCGCAACAAGAAGCCCGTATCTATAGCAAGTAGATTCTGGAAGCAGTGATGACAAAGGAAACAATAGAAGAGTTCTTGGCCCGTGGCGGCAAGATAGAAACGGTGCCTTACGGGGAAGTGAAGTACGAAGAATCGATGCCAAAGAATAAGCCCAGTGTGTCGGGCCGTATGAACAACTCACAACGAACTGGCAATCGCCGTATAAAACTAAGAGGTGGTAAGTTTAAATGAAGTATCACATTGTGGTGCATGAGATTACATGCAAGTACACAGAGGTAGAGGCTGATACTAGGGAGCAAGCAGAAGACATCGCTAGAGATAATGGCGGAACGTGGCTTAGACTCCCGCTCCTTCTTGAGCGCAAAATAGTACGGACACATGGTGAAGACGAACCCCACGAACCCCCATCAGACATCGACAAATAAATGGCACTTCGCGTGTTTAGATTGCGATATTAAAGGGTTTAAACAAGCATACCCAAAGAAATGCCCAGAGTGTGGAGCATCTGCCCTTTTAATTACGGACTTGCGGTGGCGGGCTTAGGCGCGGAATAATAGAGGTGGACTGAGAGTTTATGGACATACTCTCTCCTGCTCGTTCCCGTCCGAGTGTCCGAAGGCGGGTTCTTAGGGGACGCTTGTGAATAAAGACGAACTCAAGACGGGCGCTCTAGTTGGGATTGCAATCATTGTCGCCATCAATTTACTTTCGTTTCTTTTGGTAACGATTATTGGGTGACTTCTTTTTTGCTGGGCCGCTCCTAGTCTGCTTCCCCTGCTGCGCTCTACTAATAGCCATTAGCCCTTACCAAATTTCTGCTTCTGCGACTTAGGCGGTGACTTCCTGCTACCACCCTTGCCGCTCCAGAACATCTTGTCGGCCCAATAAGCGGCAGATGTTTTGCCCTTCTTTATGTTCTTAGCATGGCGAGCCTTGAAGCTCTTACGGGCTTCATCCGAATAGTTGTGGCCCATCTTCTGGTCGCCAAAGCGAATGATCTTCATCTTCTCGCCATCGCGCACAGCAACAACACCCTTCTTGGTCTTGTGACTTGGCGTTCTCTTGGGTTTGTTTAGCCCAGACAGACCAACCTTCTTGAGCCGATTCTTTTCTGCATCAGTCAAACTCATTTGCGGTGCCTCGCTGTTTTCTTGGCTATCTTCTTTGGTTGCTTGGAGAACTGCTTACCTTTCTTTGTGTCTGCTCGCTTCTTTCTGGAAGTGGCAGCGTACTCCTTGTCTGATAGAGCCTCTCTAGCCGCCTTCGGGAGATACCTTTCACCTGTTGCCTTCTTTCCTTGAGTTGATTTCTTGCCTGACTTGGTGCCCCAATCCTGCTTTGTCCACTTCTTTAGCGACTTCTGTGACTTCTTTAACGGCATTACTTGTACCCACCGCCTGCATCTTTGTACGCCTTCGCTAACATCTGAGCTTTACGCGCCGACCATTGCCCGCTTTTTCCGCCCTTGGTGCCAGCTTTGATCCTATTGAACTGGCGCTTACGCATCTCAGGTTTGGTGTAGTTACCCGCCTCGTTGACGCGAGACTTGGACTTTTTCTTCTTGACCTTTCCGCCCTTAGCGTATCGTTTAAACATCTTGATACTCCCCGGTACGGATCATCTCTGTAACCCGGATAGCTCGATTGCCAACTTGCTCTGCCCATCGGCTATCTAAGAACTCGTCTGCTGCTATGTCGAACTGTTCGCGGCTCATCGCGGTGATAGCGTTTATGAAGCCACGCAGTTTGGTCAGACCAAGGTTGAAGCAAATGTCGATGAGCGCATCTTTTCTCGCGTCGTTCATAGCGTTGAACCAGAAGTAGCTATCTGATAGCTCTTCTTTCACCCTAGCGATGTCATTAGCCAGCAGATAATCAATCTCATCATCGGAAAGACCTAGCCCTGACTCGCTCACGTTGCGCCCGACACCCAGAGTTTCATAACCAGCCGAGCAAATATAAACTTTAGAGCGCACTCCTTCGTGCAGCTTTAACATTTCAATTAACTTACTCATCTTCTGCCTCTTCGTCCGACTCTTTGTAATACTCAATTATAGAGAGAACTTGCCGTATGTAACGCTTGACCTCCGCCATATTAAAAGACAAGTTCTCGTAACCCTTTGTGGTTAGGCCATAGTACGCGCTGGATGGGGCGTTACCCTCTTTGAGATCGTCCAGATACTCTTGCATGGTCACTGGGGTTAATACAGTCCACTCCACAGGCAATGTTGCTATAGGGTTAGGTAGGGGCGGATGATACTGGGGCGCTTCTTTAACGACCGTGACCACCTCGACCTTCTTTGTCTCAGGGATATATGGCTCTGATCCAAACCAAGAGCAACCACTAAGCATCAGGATTGGTAATATTCTCCAAATCACTCAGCACTCCCTTGGTTCCCTTGTTGATAATGTTCTCGATCAGTCTCGGCTTGGCTAACGACAAAACATCCATATCGTGTTTGGCGAACTTTTTTCTGATCTCTTCGACCTCTCGCTGCGCCTCTCGATTAAGATCCTGCAATTCATTAACTCGGCGCATAATCCTTGCGTGTGACTTCTCGGCCTCAACAATCTGATCGTTTAAACTGGACACACTGCCCTCAAGGATAGACTGATTGTCTGCGGCTTGTCGTAGTTGTGCAGCCATTGCTTCCTTTTCTGCTTGAGACTTATCAGCATACATCTTGAAAGCGCCTCCTGTTATTGCAAGCGCAATACCCAACGCGCCGGCTATCTGCCACATCACTTTTCCTCATCCTCTCGCTTGAGCCTGCGCGTTACTCGCACTGTAGTAGCACTTGCTTCAAGTAACGCCTTCTTCTTTAACCGATATGCATCAAGCTGCCCGTAATACGAATTCAATCTTCTATTACGCTCCGCTCGGGATAACGATTGATCTTTCTTAATCCTATTAATGCCTGTAACTATCTTGCTTTTTTCAGACTCTAAATATTGCAAAGAACGCCGTATAGAAAGCGGATCAGCATTTATTAAATTGAGTCCAATAAAGCGCATTGATGATTGCAGGATTGTGTCAGGAGCCACGCCGTTTGGCTTCTTGTCCCCCTTCAGCGCAGTATTTAGTTTCGATACTGCGCCATATTCTGTGTTCAAAAACCCCGGCAATATGTATTGATTCGCCGCCCAGAACATAGCGTCAGTCACTTTGCCTCGATTGTAGAATGGGCGCTCGATAGCGCCAGATACATACATTGGGTCTTCTGGGTTTACGATTGGTCGCTGTGTAAACGGGTCTAAGTTTTGCGATGCGCCAAACAATGACCACGCTGGGCCACCAAACATACCAAACGCAGAAGTAATATCTTTAAGGCCAACGCCTTTTTCTGCCGGCTCTGCTGTACCCGTCAACTTCTTACCAGCCATCAAGATGTCTGATCCGATGCCGGCAAACGAACCCCAAGGATAAAGATATGAAGTATCTAAGAATTGTAATCGGCCCTCTGCATCCCTAGCTGGTATCGGCACAAGGCCCGGATTGTCTCTGATGTAATCAGGCATAGACTTCTTGATCTGCTCATACTCATCATCATCTATGTCGAATGCACTCATAAATAATGCTGGCAACGCATAAGATAATGCGACATATGGCGCAAAGCGCATGGGGTTACGCAGCGCAGTCTTTGCTAGTACAGGCAACACCTTGTACTGGAACGTTAAAAAGGGAATTCCGATTGGGCTTTGTCGTGTTCGTTTAACAATTTCTGGCACATCTGAATAATCAAATAAGTATTCTTGTGCCCTTAAAAACGCATCATCAGCACTACCGCCTTGACGATCCATAACATCAATGGCTATGGCTGTTTTGCCTACAACTTCTATGCCTTGATAAATGTTGCTGGCCTTTTGCGCCAATCGTTGCCATGTATTCAGCTTCAGCCAACCGAACAAACCTATATCTTTTGCATCTACTGATCGCAGGAAGTCGAGCATGTCATCTTGCATCAACACAAGCTCTTGATCTGTAAATGATGACTGCTTAACACCACGCGCCAGCATCTCTTGATAGTGTTTAGCGTTGGCAAAGTCGCCGTTGTTGTAGGCAACGATCTCTCGCGTAGCTTCGATCATGCGCGGTAACACACGGTAGAACGGGACACCCGATAGATGAATAAGGATTGCGTTACTAAACGTGTTACGCGCAATCGTGGGCGGATTGAGGGGAACCTTGATGGTCTTCCAAACAGCAGTCAGCTTCTTGCCGGTGCTAATCAAATCTACAGCAGCCTGATCTCCAATATTTAACAATGATGATGAAGCAATTACATTATCGAATATCTCTGATCTGACCAATCTTCCAGCCAACATACCAAAGTCTTTTTTATTTGGAACACGTTTAAACACATTCCCATAACCTTGCGTATCTCCTGTTATGTCTCGCCCCGGCTGGTCGATATAATCCATCAACCCTCTCTCTTCGAAGGTTGTCAAAACAGCATCTCTTACACTTGCAGCCTGAGACCTCAATCTTATGGCCCTATCCGGTTCGGCAGCTTCGATTGCATCAGCTATTTCATTGAGGGTGTTGACCTCATCTAATAAGTACAAACCGCTTTGCTTTTGTTCAACGCCATTTACGTCAGTGAATGTGACCACTAACTCATCATCTTGTGCCGTCCACGCTTCATTGCCAGCGATAGAATTCATAAACTCAATGAATTGCAGGTCTCGAATAGGGCGCTGAATTGCGCGAGATACGAGAAACGCTGGGTCAAGCTCATTAATAACGCCAAGCGCCTCTTGCTCTGGCTGAGTCAAATCTGGGTTTCTCTGTTTGAGATAGCCAAACCGCTCATCTCTAGGGTTCTGAAGCACATGCTTTATGTAAATGCGAGGAAGGTATGACCGCCTGTTTTCATAAAACGTTTTAGCTGGTAACAACCCTGCCTGAACCATCTCAAGGCCAAGAGCTTCTATCATATCTTTGGCTTTCACCGAAGCGGCAGCGGCCCTAGAGTCAAGAGCCTCAAGTTGTTGCAGTAAAGCAGCCTCTTGCTCTGAGTCGCCTGTAGTCATGTAATTAAAAATCGAGCTACGAAGAACCTCGGTAGATGCGCGATCCTTATCCCCAGTACGGAACAAAAACTGATTGCCTATTTCGTCACGCAAATATGTTGCGATATCTGATGATCCAGAAACAACACCAAGATACTTGGATCGCTCTAAGTAAAACTCCCGCTTTTGCGGCATGTCTTTAAGGGTATTAAAGAACGGCATCCCGTTAATATAGTTTATCGCTTTGATGCGCCCGTTTTTAAACACGCCGCGCAGATCCTCTGTTCCCTTGTTGGTTACTTCTGTGCGCTCATTTTCGAGTCGAGCAAAATAAATGTCGCTTGGCTCAACAACCTTGGGCGATGCCTCCATCTCAGGTGTGAGCGTGTAAACGCGCAAAGCATTACGGCTGTTAGATACAGGGATCATAAACCGCTGACTTACATCCTCCCCCGCAACAACATCAACTGGCATATCGGGGTCTGTTTGAGCTTGCTCATCCCGTAACGCCAGCATTGAAGGGTCTTCTCCTATCGCCTGCGCTAACGCCTGTCCTTCCACAGTCCGTTCATCCCCCACATACCTAGCTCTCTGGGGCATAGATTGAACTTGATCGGTAGGGACAATTTGTGACTCCTCTATAAAGATCTCATCAGACAACTGCTCTGATACGCCACTAACCCCCCTATTGATTGTTTCAGCCAGTGAATGACCAGAACCAAGATAGAGGCGCTGACCCTCATTATCCTGCCTTACACTTCGGCGTTTAGACTTGAGTTGGCTTTTCGAGGTAGAAATCAAACTAGCTAACGCAGACTCCAACGCTCTTGGTATCTTTTCGTCGTAAACGTTATCGAAGCCACCGCCCACTGGCACATCTATCGCGCCCGTAAATCTGTTAACCGATTTTTGAATGCCGTCCACATCCATCAACTCCGCCTCAGATCTTTGATAAGACGTAAGCTCGTTGTCTCCAGCGTTTAAACGTTCTTTTTGTACTTGAGACCTTGCGATTTTGTTTTGTATGAACTGCACGAAGTTTCGGGAAGCAAATTGGTCTGATACAGATTCTGGATTTTGTAGGTCATTACGGACTAACAGAGCAACATCTTCGCCCAACCAATCATCTAGCCTTGGATTGCCAGATCTCGTAACACCCTGATTACCTAGCTCGATTGTCTGTCTTTGAAAATTACCTCTAACTGTTTGGCCTTGATTGTTTAAACCAACTACAGGTGTTGTGTAGGTAGCAAGCCATGACGAAGGCATATCTGGGTTGGCTTTGAGCAGCGCCTTCATAAACGCCAGCTTAATCGCATCTAGCCCGTCTACATCGACTGTTTCTTGTAATGCAGCATCTGCCGCCCTTGCAGAAGCAGCCCTGAATCCTGATAGGTTTCCTTTTTGTTCAGCAAAAGCAAGAACTTGATCTACGCTTTTCCTTGCGGAGTCTTCTGAATTTTCCTTGGCCTGATCTATAGCCTCTTCGTCTAGTTGGATTTCGGCTGGCGCGATCTCGCCGGTAAGTTGTTCTTGTGTAGGGAAAGAGCCAGTAAATGGATCTGGAAACGCAGGCGCTAATATGTCCTGCTCAATCAAAGACTCTAACTCCATACGGACATCTGTTTCAGATACCTCAAACGTCCCTTGTTCAGTGCCGACTTCAAAGATATTTTCTTGCCCAGACAAAAGGCGGAAAGTATCTGAATCCACACCGACATCTGCAACTTGCGTCATCACCAAGCCATCAATAGCAGCCTTGTATTCATTTCGATAACGCTCCACTTGTAACTCGCTATTGCTTACAGCGATATGGTCATATCCGCCGTTTATTGCCATGCGTGTAATCTGCTGCATGGCAAAAGCTATCCGCTGATTTTCATTCTTGAGAGGCAAATTAGGAAACACCTTGCCGTACACATCATCTTTAAACTGAGAAGCAGCCTCTCTGACTAAATTCTTTTGCTCTCTGCTCAGAAACTTAAATCTCGAATCTGGTATTACGCCGTCCCTAAACAGTTTCTTTGCAGCCATTTGCTTCATCATTTCTGCCGCACCCTGATGGATGTCAGACTGTATTTCCTCGATAACCAATACAGAATCGCCGTTCTCTAAAGTAATATCGGCAAGACGTATGTGCATTATTGGATTGCGGATGTCAGGAAAGTGAGCGTGATAAACTCCGTCACCTGCCGACATAGGAGCAGCAATTATTATTTCCCTATAACCAAAATCCTGCTGTAAATTCATCGTGGCGGTAGGAACGGCATCTGAGGGCACAGCCCTGCCGCCCATCGTTGTCCATTGGAAATAAAAGTTAGGGATGTCTTCCCCTTGCTCATCCATTATTTCCGTTCCGTATGGGCTTCCCGCACCCCCTCGCCTTTCTAACCCAGATACAAACCCAAAGCCCTCGGGCAGCTTCTTTTCTGCACGAGTTGTAGTCTGAAAACCGGGTTTCATGCTGGCTTCTACCAAGCTGAGACCAAAGCCCTTCCTATCTAACGCGCCTCCATCTTGTTTAAACGACTCTTGCAATGCGGCAATGAGTTTCTGCTTCTCTTGGATTGGATCAGGCAAATCATCAAATGACTCATCTTGTTTTTTAAGCGCTTCGGCGTAGCTTTCTAACGCATCAGTGACATCAGGTGGAAAGGCCGGATTTATATTGTCTTTATTCGGCACTTCCTTGCGAGTTAAGTTGGCAACTTGCATTGCGTTTACAACATTTTTCCCCGAGCCAGTTCGCAAAGAGGTCATCGCATCGTTAGCAATTGATATGTAACCTTCGTTATTGCGATCCTCTTGTATGGCAGACCGATACTTTATCTCTGAGTCTGGGTCGCTCTTAGGGCCGAGGGGCGAGCCGTAGATGACTATCTCAACTACTTGCTCGATGTCGTTAAAATAGTCCAGTAGCTCTTGACCGCTAACGGACTTGTCTGGAGGCAGGCTAGTAAGGAACGCATCTATATTTGAGTCATTCCACTCTTCTACCTTAACACCAGACAACGCGCCGACTACTCGATTACCTTCGACCCTTCCCCAAGCATCAGGCAGCTTTTTCTGGCCCGTCATGCCTTCTAGCTTTGTTTTCATAGCAGACTTAAACGCCGGCCTTAGTAGAGACGCATCACCTCTAAAGTTTTCGATTGACGAACTAGCAGCAACTGGGCCTTGCTTAATAACAAACAAAGGTGTTGCTGCGCTGAGACCTGTTGGATCTTCTTTGAGCATCACCTGTTTAACGCGCTGCGCTGATTGTGGGTCGGGCGCTCTACGTCCTGTGCGACCTTGACGGATCTGCTCAAAGACCTGCTCCACCTCCATTGGTACAAATTCACCAGTGAAGTTGGATCTGAGTTGTTTAAACAGTCTAGCAATCTTAGCGAAGATGCGGCGTAGCGCAGGGTTGAACTCTTTTGGCACCTTGCCATCAACGTCTAAGCCTCTGTTATAAAGCGCCGACGAATACGCAATTAGCTCGTTAAAGTTCTGGAACTCATTGCCCGACATGGCTTCGTCATATCGCTTCTGGCCTAGATGGTCGAGGACAATTTGTTCCATCCTAGGGATGTTAGCAATCAACGACTTCATTTCTGGGTCAGTTAAGAACCCATTATTGAATAAGAAGTGTGTGGCTTCGTGATACGCTCTGTTCTCTGGGTCAATCAGTTTATCGGGAGCCAAAGATACTCCGACGATGTTACCCATTTGCAGGCCCAGCGCCTCTTCATAGCTAACCTCATTGCCGTTAATAACATACTTAACGTCACCATCTCGGTTCACGACCTGACCATAAAGCTGGCTTGCGACTACAAGGTTTGAAGACGGGGCTACATCACTTACGACCTTCTTGATTCTCCGAAACGTATTGAAGTCAATAGGTTCGCCTTTTTGCGAAACAAGCATACCCGGAGTGCCCGGAGCTGTTTCTGATCCAGCAACACCTACAAGCTCTGCGACTTGGCTTTGCTCTGCCCCCTGCTCTCTACGAGCAAAGTCAATATCAAAAAGTGCTTGTGCGTATTCTGGGTCAGCAGAAAAACTTTGTTTCGCATCTTCATGGCTTTCACCGAGATTTCGCCGCTTTTTGTATGCGCTCATTCCTATCTGGGTCGCCTTTGCATCGCCACCAGTTTGTGAGCCAATCTCATCTCGTATGTCAGCTTCTTCTGACTTAGTTAAAACTACTTCTTCTGTCTTTGGCAGCGTGGGCTTTACGGGCTTAGGCGCAGCAGGTTCGGTCTCAGCCGCTGGCTTTTGATAGCGATCTAATATTGATTCGATTAAGTCTGGAGAGGAAAGGTCAACGTCAGGCAATACCTGCTCTTGCACCTCGAAACTTGATCGATCCGCTTTCCGAGCTATTTCGCCTTCATACTTGACATTATCTCGTACAGCCATCCCTAGCCTACGGATGTTTGCATCTTCCAAGTCGGGGGCTTTTTGCTGCAAGAACGACCTAAGCTCACCCATGACCTGTTCATCGGCTTTAGACTTGCTCTCAGGGTTGCCTACTATGTACAGGGCTTTATCAAGCAAAGAGTTAAATACAGGCGTTGCATTTCTATATCGGGGCTTAGAGTCCTCGACAGTTTTAGATTGGAAGCCTACGGGCGCAGGCGCTTCTTCTACTACAACCTCTGGCTCTGGGGTTATTTGTGTTTCTTCTGGCTGTGGAGACTTATAACTAGTAGTTATTTTTGGAACCTGAACCAACTGTCCATCTTGCATTATTCCTACTTTTTGGACGCTCTCTACTGTTTCAATGTCGCCTTCATTCGGCGAATCTTCCGTAGTTACCTCTCTAGTAAGCCCGCCACTGGCCTCGCTATAAGCTCTCGTGTCTCCTTTGCGACTTCCTTCTTGTATCGTATATCCTTCGGCTTCGGCTGCGCGTAATGCTGCCTCACCTTCGGCAATCAATTCGGGATTATTATCTGTTTGACCACGGGTTATCATGCTAACCGCAGCGTTTATACGGTCTATTGGTGTTTCTGCATCAGCCAGACGTTTACGAAAAGACGCTGCTTTACGTTGCTGATTCTTTGTGAGGCTAGGCTGTGCAGGAGCCTCTTCAATAGTCTCTGCGATCTCTTCTGCTACGGCACCGGCTTGAGCTTCTGGCGAAGGCGCAACCACCGACTCTTGTTGCGCTTTAGCTAATTCTTCAGATCGCCTTTGAACCTCTTGCTCTGTCGCAGCTTCAGCCTCTCGCTCTTCTTGCGCCTTCTTCTCTTCCGCTTTACGTTGTTTGTGGGTGCCAGCTAAATCGTATAACTCAATCTTTTGTTGGTCTGTAAGGGTGTCAAAAGCAGCATCAGGGCTTGCGCCAACTTGAGCGTAATAAGCAGCCTTATCTTTCTTGCTGATGCCCTTCATCGACTTGGTTAGTGCTGCCTGACCTATAACGGCTTCATCTACTTTGCCGCCAACTGTTCTGCCAAGAACCGTCCCACTTAGTGCGTCAGGGACTCTAGCCTGCACCTGCTCTTCTACACTGTCACCAAACTCTCCGCTGTCTATCTCAATTCCAGCAGCAGCTTTAGCTTGTTGATCTGCTGCCTTTACACTAATTGATGCGTTAGCCTCTGGGTCTCTGCGATTAATCTCATTGGTGAGCGCCTTGATTCGATAAATACGATCCGGGGTAGCGGCTGTTTCAATAGTGTCGGTGTCAGTCTTAGCAAGCTCTATCGCATCGTTTAAACTTATATCCCCCGAATCCACCTGCGCTCTTAGTAGTGGGGGTAAAAGCTCTTTGTTCCTATTATTAACCACTTCTGCGTTGGTCATGTCGCCTAATTGCTTGCCATCTATGGCAAAGCGCGATGTGAGCAAATCACTATCAGAAGCAAAAGAATTGCCTGAGTCTGGATCGGGCATCTGATTGCGTGGCAAATCTATAAGATCGCCATCAACAGAAAGCGTTACATAGTCATCCCCGAAACCTACAACCTGACCGCCTTGCTTATTACCGTCAGCGTCATAAAACGCAACATCTTGTTCTGCTTGTTGTGCGCTTCTCAGAAATTCTTCTGTAAGAGGCTCTAGCTCTTCTGTGTTTTGATGATCTACTTGGAGTCGCTTTTCGGTTTTTGGTAAGCGGAACTTTTTGCCAAACAACCCATCTATAATTGATCCCGCTGCGGAGCCGTAACCAAAGTCAGCTAACGCCGAATCACCTATAGGCTGGTCAGGGTTATAGTTACCCTGTGCTGCAAGCTCCTGCATGATCCCTGCGACAGCTTCTTGAGCGCCCTCTGCGCCAGCGTTGGTAATGTTTTGTGCCGCCCTAACCGCATATTTGTTTGTTACGTTTCTACCCAGTGAAGCGGGTATACCTCGCAACAGAATCTCTAGTGGCAGTAATTCTGTAAGTCCAATACCTAAACCGAATGCTGTAGACAGGTTACGTTGTGCGTTAGTAACGTCATTCCCAGCCTTGGCGTACGCTTCCAGCATTTGATTTGCTGTGCCAGCACCCATACCGCTTGCAGTTACAAATGTAGTGGCTCGCAAACCTTTGGCGTAATTATTGGCCCGTCTTGCTGCCTCGGCATATCCAGCGCCCCTTGTCGCCAACTGACTCGCTGCTCTTGATGTTGCAGCGGATGCACCAAATCCCGGCACCAGCAATGGCACCGTACTACCCAAGACTTGAGCTACCTTGCCGACCATGCCCTCTTCATTGCCGACAGTCTCCCTCATCTCATTAATAGTCTTGAGAGTCTCGCTAGTCTCTGGATCTATCGCATCCTCAAATCCAGCAACGTTAGTGATCGCGTCTGCGGTAGCAAACAAGCCTTGTCCTAAAGTGATAGAGCTTTGTGCTACACCTCGACCAAAGCCTCTACCAGCCTGCACAAAATAATTCTGGCTTTCGTCTTCTTGTATTGGAATCGCTGGTGGAAGAAACCCTTTGTCAAAACCGCCAAACAGATTGAGATCTCTCTGCGCCTGATCTTGTTCTGGCTGGGGCTGTGCCGGCGCAGGCGTTGGCTGTGCAAAACCAGACGCTAAACTACCTTGCTCTGGAGCGCGTGGCGCAAACTGTTGCATTGGGAACTGAGAAGCTGGCAGGCGACTCAGATCTGTGAACTGCGATTGATTTACTGGAGCCGAATCAGCAGGCTGAAGCCTCGAAATCAACGACTGTATAAACTCTTCTTGCGTAGGCATTAGTAGATTGGGGTCGCATTGTCGGTAATATAATTAGTATCAATATATGGGTATTTTGTCGCAAACGACTTCAGAACTTGTTCGTATTGTGGCGTACCAGCAGACCCATAAAGCCCTCTAAGCTGGTCACCGAATACTCGTAAAACATCTAGCTTGCCAACATTGTTGCCATCACGGTATTGCTCAATCAACTGACTAGCAATAATCCGCTCTTGTTCTGCTGGGGATAGCTGTTGTTGTTGAGGCGTAAGTTGTTGTGCAACACCTGCCATGTCTTTGACTACAGCCTTAACACCTTCATTAGCAAGGTTCTGCGCTCTTTCTACTTTCAGATTTGCAAACCCATTGACCGCCAAAGACAAATCATGCTCTTCGGCGGGTGCCTTCATTTCAAAATCTACACTGCTATAATTTTGACTTAACTCTTCAAAGGTTTTGGCGTTTGCTGCTTGATCGTCTTTAAAGTCTGCGGCTTGTTCTACATTAAACTTAGCGACCTCAAACGCAAAGTTTCGTGCATCTTGACCATACTTCTGCTGCATCTCCGCAAGACGTAACGACAAGTCTCGGTTATTTTGTGAAACTGTCTGCTGATAAGTGCGAGCATTCTGTATCTTAGTGAGCGTTTGATCTTGGCGTTTAAACGCAGTATTTGCTTTCTCTCTTTCAAGCTGGAACATTTGCAAGGCATGTTGATGCAGATCTTTTTGCTCCTCGCCTGTCATCTTGTTCATTATGCCAGCCGCACCACCCATGCCCTGAGCTAATGCACTCAGGAAGTCTGGGCTTCCAGAACCGGCAGCGTCAAAAAATGCTTTCGCCATGCCCAGTTTGGTTTGTTCCTTGATGCGATCTTTTATGTTTTCCCTTGTAGGCAAATCTGCTTCAAGGTCTATCATTTTTTGCGTAGCAGTATCTATGGCTTCGTTGTATTTGTCTTCTCGCTCGATAAGATCTTTAAGCATCTGATTATTTAAATTACCAGAGACTTTGCTTTCAACGCTGCTATATGGATTGTTGCCAACTAGATTTGCGTAAAGACCTGTAGATCCTGTCCCACCTGTCGCGCCCAATTGTTTCGGGTCTATATATGGCGCGTCTGCTGTCAATATATTAGCTTGAGCAGCAGTGGGAGGTATATTTGCGCTGCTGCCTACCCCGCCAAATGCCCCTGTCTGTGCTACTCCTGCTGGTGGGCCTCCTGCTGGTGGGCCTGATGCTGCGGGTGTAGCGCCACCTTTGGTGCCGGCTTGAGAGGCTCCGGGGATTAAGAGGTTATACCCAGACGGCAACGCTGCGGGTGTAGTGCCTCCTTGGGTGCCACCTTGGGTGCCACCTTGGGTGCCGGCTTGAGTGCCGGCTTGAGGGGCTGCGGGGCTGAAAAGGTTATACCCAGACGGCAACACTGTTCTTTGCTGACCGCCGGGAACAAAGGCTTGCACTGGTGTTTGCGAGCCTACAGGCATAAGAGATTGAATGTTTCCTTGAGGCAATCCAGAGCTAGTAAATACATTACGGGCAGCATCAAGACGCGCTTCTACTAGCGCCTTATCTTTCAACTCTTGCGTCATTTGCTTTTGTGTTGCTGATTGCTGCCCAGTAATTGTGGAAGCCGGATAAATAGCGCGTCCTTTTGCGGCAGCTTCCTCTACTTGATCTGCATATATACCAGTACCAGACATTGCTGATTCATATTGTTCTTGTAGCTGCTCAATTTGTTCAGGAGTCAAAGAAAAATTAGCAGGGGCTTGTACATTGCCAGCTAAAATTGAGCGGGGATCATAACCAAGTTGTTGCTGATAGAAGTCAAAGAAGTTACCACCACCGATAGTGCCTTGTGTCCCTGTCTGGAAGCGACGAATCAATCCGCCTGTGTTCATAGCAGGTACACCCATCTGCTGGGCTAACTGAGCCATATCAGGGGCCATCTGTGGAGGCGCTTGTTGCGGCATAGGCTGCTGCATACCCATCTGTGGGGGCATTGGCTGGCCCATAGGCTGCTGCATTTGTGGAGGCATAGGAGCGCCCATAGGAGGCGCAGGCTGGCGCATTGCCATATTGATTAGCTGATCCACTACAGGGGGCTGCGCTTGTTGCCGCATCATCTGTGCGTCCTGCCGAATATCGTTTCGCGCCTTCATCTCACTAGCAGCAATAACGCTTTCGATACCACCACCAGACGCAGCAATCTGCGCTAACGCTTGATCGGGCAAGTCTTCGGTGCGCTCTGCAATCCTAAGTAGATCTTCCATTGCCATGTTTAAACGCCTTAACCTTGAAGTGCTCTAGCGCCAAGCAGGAAGTTTGCTAACTGTCCTAGTTGATTTGGCCCCGGAGCACTTTTTTGTTGTGTTTCTCCTCGATACTGACCCGGATCATTGCCTTGGAGTAAGTTCGAGTAAAATGCTAATTGCTGATATGGATAGTCACGCTGCGCTTGGAAATCTGCATATCGCTGATCCAATATTGCTTGATCTTGAGCGCGAAGATCCGCACCCAAAGCGTTAAGCGCACCAAGCCTTTGTAAATCAAGGTTTTGTTCTAGCTTGTCAGCCTCCATTGCTCTTACTGCCGCCTGATCTCCCCTTGCAAGAGCGGCTGCGTATGCCCGCTGATTCGCAATATCTGCCTGTATACCTTGAGCGCCCGCTGCTCTCAGTGCTTGATCTCGCAATTGTTGTGCTTGGAGGGTTTGAGCACCACCAGCCCTGAGAGCCGCATCTCTAGCAATTGCAGACCGTATTGTTTGCTCGCCCTGTATTTGACGTACCCGCTCTTGTGCCTGCTGTGCTTGTAGTGATTGAGCGCCGTAAACTTGACGCGCCCTATCAGCAGCCTGTTGAGCTTGCAACTCTTGAGATCCTGCCGCTCTGCGCGATGCATCTGCTGCAATCTGCGCTTGAAGACTTTGCGCCCCCGCTGCTTGACCAAACCGACCTGTAGCAATTTGAGCATCAGTGAGCATTTGTGCCCTAGATCTTTCAGCAGTATCTGCTAGTTGCTGAGTTTTCAAGATACGATCTAGGTTAGAGCCAGCTAATGTTGCTGCCCTGTCGAATCCTTGAGACAACAACTTTGCCTCCTGATCCCCCTGCCTAGTCAAAAAATCATCTTCAGCAGTCAGATTTGCCAATGTCCCTCGGCTACCGAAAGCACTTGCGCCTCCCGCCTGAGACAACTTTGCTTGCCTCTGAGCCTGTTGCTCTTGAAACTGCTTAGTCGCTCGATCTCTTGCTCTGTTTAAAACTTGTTCTGTGTATGGGTTTTGGAATCGCTCTATGTCAGCGGCAAGGTCGCCTGCATCAAACTGTCCGGGTCGATAATCAGAACTGATATCTGCCCCTTGGAAGGTAGACCGGATGTCTGACCCTGTGTATCCGCTGCCAAATCTTGTGGCGCTTGGGTCATAGGCAGTCTGTATTGTTCCAGCCCTATAGCCAGAGTCAAAATCACCCTGTCCTGTATACCCAGAACCAAATGCGCCATCACCTGCATACGCACTTGTCGCTCTCAAGTAATCAGGAGCAGCGCCAGTTAATCTTTGAAAATAGTCTTGTCCAGCCCGTACACCTGAAAGCTCTCTTGTTCCTACACCTGTAAGCCCTTGGAAGGCCATTTGCTGTTCAGGCGTATAAGCAGCAGTCCTTTGCCCTTCATATGGAATGTATTCTTGTTGCAGCAATGCATCCGCCATCTGCATTTGCTTCTGCATATACGGATAAAATTCTTTAGGAATGTTCGACTGTGTAACGGTCGATGTCACATTCTGATTACTTGTACCACCACCACTTCTACCGCCCATCTGCGACCTCCTTCAGAAGCTCTTCAGAATCTACTTCAAGCAATTCGTCTTTTACTGCTATCGGCTCTACATCCTGTTCTTCTTGTTTAAACGATTTAGTCATCGTTACAAACTCTTTCTCAAACCCAACTTTGCGCCACGCTTTTTCTAATCCCGGCGCAGTGCTTGTTTCCATGCCATCTACGCCAAGCCTTCTGCCAAGGTCTTCAACAACCTCAAGCGCCTGCCCAGACCACTCTTTGAGCCTAAGCCCACTTAGCGTGTTCAAGTCCAAGTATGTCTTTCTTGGGTAGTTATTTATTCCGCAAATAAAAAACCCAATGATGTTTCCCTCTTCTCTAACCAACCAAACGAAATAAGGTAGCTCGACTAGTTGGTTAAAGATGTCTGCTGTCCAAAATCGACCCTGACTTCTTTTCTGTAAGTTCTCAGCTAGATGCTCTATTTCGGGCCAGATTTGCAATACCTCGGCTTTCTCTACAAGCTCGATGTCAAATGCCATGTTTAAACGACCTTTTGTGGAGTCCTTAGAAACGACATTATTTCTTCTGGAGTCTCATCTAACTCTGCTGGCTGCTCTGTCGTTTGAGTCTTCTGCATACGAATGTTGTTAACCATTTCATCAAGTAGCTCGCCACCCCTTGAGGTGCTCCCATCTCCGATATGCCCAACGACATCGGCAGGTATCACATACTCATCTCTGGATAACAAAACAGGCTCTACACCCTCTACGATTGCCGGTACAACATCATCCATACCGCCGCCAACTCCGGGCACCAACCCCTCAAAAATAGAGGAGTCAACCGTCATCGGGCCTCCTTCTTGGAATTTTCTCAACATGCCACCAAATGGCCGATCCATAGCGTCAGATGGTTTAATCATATTATATCCCTATGCTCATGCCGCCTATCCCAACACCGCCAAATAGAGGGCTGCTACCAATATTGTTTGCGGTTGAAGGATAACCAAAGTCCATTGCCGGCATTGTTGGATCAAACGCTGGCTGGGCATAGTTTTGATTCATAGCTGGCTGTCTTGCTCTAGCGGCACCGTCATAACCCGTGTTGTAAAATAATTGTGCCCCCTCAGACCCTTCTCCTAAATAGCTACCCCTTTCCGCTTCGTAAGCAGCATTCATTTGGTCTACAATAACTTGTGGATTTACTGATTGATTCATTGCGGCCCGCAATATGTCTGCATCAAATGCAGGTGCTTGATTGGAGGTATTGGTTGTATAAGACGCTCCACCATCCCTTTCAGCTATTTCGTCAGCCGTCATGTCTCTATATTGAGTCACGGTTCTTGTTGGGTTTCCCAGCAACCGCCTGTTGTAATCAGTAACCCCTACTTCGCTCGCGCCTCTAACGTTGTCCATACTTACATTGGGCATCATTTCCTCGCGTGGTGTATACACTTGCTCTGTGCGCGTTCCGTCTGCTACCTGATTAACTCGCTGCGACCCCGCTCCACCAAAGGGATTTGTAAAATAACTAGGGACAGGGAATTGAACGTTTCGATATAAATCTGACATTCGTGGAGGAGCAATGCCACCGCCCATATCAAACCTGCGTATTCCATCTTCGATACGACCGCCTTCCGAAAAACTCACAGGTGGCACAGCATTAAAAGAAGGATCTTGTACTTGGTCGAATCCAAATGGATTGGCAAAGTAATCAAATTCACCAGAACCGCTATAATCTGCCCCAGCAAACTGAGCGCCTCGATCACGCACCTGCACCGGCACATAGAACTCTTCGCCCTCGTCATCCATCATTTCGCCAGAACCCATATTCATCATGTTGAACTCGTCGGTCATGGCTTGACCCGTAAGGCCAGCAGTGCCACCTATTGATGCTGAAGTTAAGACATCTGGGTTAGTAAGAATGCTGCCAAGTGTTCCTCCAGCCGCTTCTGGAGCTAAACTAGATGTCAAATTTTGTGCTATTTGCTGACTAGCTTCGCTCCCACCTTGTGCCAATACGCTAGTGCCGATGGGCGGAGTTATATTTTGAGCGCCTTTTTGCGCCAACTCTGTCGTTAAATTTTTCAAGGCTTCTGAGCCAGCACCACTCGCCGCAGTGCCAGCAGTCGTGCCAGCAGTCGTGCCAGCAGCAGTACCAGCAGTGCCCGCAGTGCCAGCAGTGGCCCCAGAAAGACCGCTCATAAGATTTCCTGCAACACCGCCCAGCACACCACTTATCAAGCCAGCCTTTAAGCCTTCTTTGAGACTGCCGGTCTCTATGGTGGTGCCTAATCCTGTTCCGAGCGCACCAGCGCCTACGGCCCCTAATGTGCCCAATATGCCTGTTGTTGCAGCACCCCCAGCTAATGCTCCAGCTAAACCTAAAACAAGCGGTAAAAACGCCTCTGGCTGTCCTGTATCGGGGTTAATGGTTAGTTGGTTGCCGGGAACCATTTGGGCGAGCACATCGACTTCGCGGGGGTTCATATGCACCAGCATGGTGTCACCATACCGGCCCTTGCTTGCAAGCATTTCCGCTTGACCTTGCAGCGGTGCTCTTTGGCTAAAGTCTCTGTTCATACGAACCTCTTCGCGTTTAAACGTTATGTTATCTCAAGTAACGACACAAATATATCAAAGTAATTGGCTGTTCCTGCTGTCATGCGGAGCTTGTCTTTGCTTTCCAAAACAATCACTTCGCCGTCTTTTAGATATCCCTTTCGGGTTGCGGCGGCTATTGACCCTGTTTCAAACTCAAATGTCGCATCTGCACTACTGTCAAATACATGAACCGTAAGCGTTGCCGCACTTGATCCATCAGTATTCAACGCGCTTACAGTCTTTAGTATTGCCGTTGATCCCTGTGGACACTCGAACACATCAGTAATGCTTGTCCCTGTCAGGGTCGTAGCGACATTTTGATAGATAGAAGGCATTACGACATGAACCAAGTCATGTTAGATGCTTCGCTCTCTACCTCATTCCTCGACGGAACTAAGCCCAATATTGTCCTGATCTGGCTTATCAACCTCTGAAAGTACGCTTCGGAATACTCTTGCGGAGGTAACTCCAAAGGTTGCCTGAATTCTGCCCCACTAGATGTTGTGCTCATCTTCGACCATCCACCCTAACATCTAATCTTACATCACCTAAACGCCATCCATTATCTTCGTCAGTGCTTTCGATGCGAACTCGCATTTGCCTAGCCCTCGCTCTTACATTTGTCATAGCAAAGTCTGTTGTATTTGACACATCAACCGATGACTGTGTTGTTAATGTACCATCAGAGTTATTCCGTGACTTCAATGAGTATGTCAATGTTGGATTCGTTGATGTTCCTACAAACGAAAGATCTGGCAACAATCTGCGAACAAATGCAAATCGATCACCATCAGCTACATCAAAATCCGCAGTTTCTATAAACGCCGATAAGGGTTGTCCATCATCATTAAATCCAGTTTCATGCTCATATACATAGCCAGCATCATTAGATGTTTTAACCGCAACCGGCAACTCTGCCGATGCCCCAGCATCGTCCCATGAATCTCTTGCAAGCTCTGAAATACTCCATGCCTGCTCAACATAATTGTAAACAACCATTTTATCGCAAACAGTTGATCCTGTTGATGGATAGAACCAACCAACCTCGTTATACCCAGTATTAGCAAATGCAGTAACTTGTTGTCCTTGCACATCATTAAGGTTGTCAAAAATAAATGCTCTAACTGTGCATGGCAGCACCTGTGCCACACCGGTATAAACATAAAAATTATGTCTATCCATAAAGTACATAACATTATTAGCAACTATTGCTGCATTAGGGCTTATCAAACTAACGCCATCTGTAATTAACGTTGCCCTAAATATAAATGGAGCGCCTACAAACTGAAGGCTATACAAAGCATTATCTGTCCATATAGCAGTTTCTTGCCTACCTCGAAGCGCGCCAACAATAGTTGATCCAACTGAAAGCCTTAAATCACCAGCGGTGTTTCTTGTTGACGGCCTCCAATCAAGAACATTTTCTTGGGCGCACCAGCGTATTTGCATTAAATCAATATTTGATTCACCAAAAGGGTTACACCCAATAGCAAGAACATGACGATCTTGTGTAGATACAACTATCTGAAGCGCCTCCGATGGGGGGTCAATTGCTCCCACTATAGTAGAAAGCTCTTTAGCTCTTGTTGTTGGATTAGTAGCATCCCACAAATAAATACCACCCAATCGCGGATTCATTACAAGATCTTCGCCAAAGTTATCTAGTGACCATAATCGCAATGTATTAGTAACATCATCACCTACAGCGGTGCCCCATGTACCACTACTCCATGTTCCAGCGCCCCAACCACCGCCGGGAACCGCAACATCTTCGCCTACGCTTATCTGAAATGCCGCTACAGTGCTACTACCACCATTGCCTGAGTCTGATGCATTTGCAGTAACGGTCGCGCCCGATGTGTCTTTAGCCGTTATGGTAAATGCATTAGAGCTAGATATTGCTAATATCTCATATTCTTGATTTAACACTTCTGCCGTAACATTTCCGCCTAATGATGCGGCACCACTAAAAGTAACAAAATCACCCTGAACAGCATTATGACCTGTTTCATTTACAGTAACGGTAGAACTTCCATTTGATGCTGAAAACGTTGCATCACCCGCGCTTGTTGTTGCACGTATAGGTGTAACATCTACAAATGATGTACCTTGTATAATGTATGTTTTCTTTGTAGTTCCAAGTGCAATGTACTTTGTGCCTGTTAATGAAACCCACTGCTTTATCTTTCGACACGTTCCAATAAATGATGATGTGTATTTCTTTACCCAGCCTCCCATTTTTTCGGGAAAACCAGATCGAAATCTTACAAAGTTAGCATCAAAAAATCGGCCCTCATTACTATACGCAGTGCCTTCTTTATAAATACCCGATTTAAAATTGAATCTTTGTAAACCCATAATGTTTAAACGCTCTATTTATTCGAACCATTTGATCTACTAGACCATGCTTGCGCGCCAAAAAACGCAGCCAGTATACCCGCAACAGATACAAAGTAGACTGCCGCCATGTCGCCTAAGATAGAAGCGGCTTGAGTCAATCCGAAAAGCTCTGATGCCACGACCAAACTAGGGTACAACAACATACCCCACAGCGCGAACCAACTCATAGCTCGTTGCGCGTCGGCCCGCTCATGGTACAACCGTAGTTCAAGCAACTCTTTGCTAGTTTCAATCTCTTCATCAGAAACTACGCCATCACCATCCGCATCGTATTCGGCGTATTCGCTGTCTTCTTCTAACCGTTTTGCGTTCATAACTAAGGCCCAAATGCTTTGACAATTAAGTAAATCATACCGATGGCTACACCACCGCCAATAACTAAAGACACCGCTCCAACTGCAATGTCGTGCATAAGTTTTTCACGTTTTTTGCGTTTCTTGTTCAGCATAGCTTGGTGGGCCTTTCTATCTTTTTCTTGCTGCCAGATTGCTTCGTCATAGCTTTTTAGAAGCGCTGGGTCTGCGACTAATAGCAAATCCCTAAGATCTTTTTGATATCGCTCCTGCGACCTGCGAAGCATTTGCAGCTTCAAAATGTCGTTTTTGCTTAGAGGGCTGAATGTTGAAGACTTGCGGTCAACCTCAAATACGTTAAGCGCCTCGCCAAAATCGGACACCAAAGCCATTGCCTGATCGACATTGGCCTTACCTTCATTCACATTTTGAATGACCGTATTGATCTGCTGGAGCAACATGCCAGCGGCTGCAACAGATTCAATAATCAT
>Ga0098038_1000310_pt1 | contig 22572 bp, 39 predicted proteins | sample 5B_taG_FD_75051 | JGI IMG/M metagenome (GOLD analysis project Ga0098038, IMG submission 75051) | Marine viral communities from the Subarctic Pacific Ocean - 5B_ETSP_OMZ_AT15132_CsCl metaG | ecosystem: Environmental > Aquatic > Marine > Oceanic | place: Pacific Ocean | collected 2015-01-08 | reverse complement strand
ATTTAGTTCAATCATATGGAGCTACTGAATAATGCAGAATCCTATGTTTCCACCCAGATCTGACTGGGTTGCTCCCGATATTCTACCTGATCTTTCTTCTGCGTCTCGCATAGCTGTAGATTTAGAAACTAAGGATCCTAATCTAAGGGTTTCTGGTCCAGGCTGGGCAACTGGTGATGGACATGTGACAGGCATAGCTATCGCAACTGATGGATGGAGTGGGTATTTACCTATACGACACGAAGGTGGTGGTAATCTAGATGCTGGTTTTGTTTTTAGATGGCTTAATAAATCCTTGTCTACTAACTGTGACAAAATATTTCACAACGCACTTTACGATGTTGGCTGGTTGCGAAGAGAAGGTGTAACTCTTAACGGTAAAATCCAAGACACTGTCATCGCAGCACCTTTAATAGATGAAAACCGTAGGCAATACTCTCTTAATTCTTTGGGTTTAGACTACTGTAAAGAAATAAAAGATGAAACATTACTCACAGAGGCAGCTAAATCTCATGGTGTTGACCCAAAAGCTGAGATGTACAAGCTCCCTGCAAAATTTGTAGGGGAATATGCCGAGCAAGACGCTGTGTTGACGCTAAAATTATGGGATAAACTCAAAAAATTACTCGAAATACAGAAATTAGAGCCTATTTATGAGTTAGAATCGTCGTTAATTCCTCTTTTAGTCGAGATGCGATGGCGAGGTGTCCGTGTTGATGTCAATAAAGCCGAAGAAACTGTAGCTAAATTAAAACAACAAGAAAAAGATTGCATAAAACAAATCAAATATAAGTATGGTGTTGATGTAGATGTATGGGCATCTGCAAGCGTAGCTAAAGCGTTTGACAAAGCAGGTTTAACTTACCCTAGAACGCAAAAAACAAACGCTCCTAGCTTTACAGGTAAATGGCTAGAAGGATTAGACCATGGACTCCCTAAACTTGTAGTTGAGGCTCGTAAATTGCAAAAAATACGAAGTGCATTTATAGAAAACATGATTCTAGAACACTCACACAACGGTAGAATACATGGGCAAATGCATCCTTTGCGTGGTGATTCAGGTGGTACGGTTAGTGGTAGATTCAGTTATAGTACACCTAATTTACAACAAGTTCCAGCTCGTGACCCAATACTTGGTCCACTGGTGCGTGGTTTGTTTTTACCAGAAGAAGACCATGTCTGGGGTGCATACGATTATTCACAGCAAGAACCTAGACTAACTGTACATTATGCATCTAAAATGAACCTGCCTGGATCTGATGAGGCTGTTTCTGCATATCGACACGAAGATGCTGACTTCCATCAAATCGTTGCTGACATGGCAGGTATTGCTAGAAAAGATGCAAAAGTTATAAACCTGTCGCTCAGTTATGGTATGGGTAAAAATAAATTAATTCAAGCACTAGGTATTAACGAACTAGAGGCTGAGGCATTATTTAACAATTATCACTCAAAAGTACCCTTCATTAAAGAACTTACCCTCTCTTGCTCTCGTAGAGCAGAGAATGTAGGTGAAATAACTACACTGTTGGGTAGGAAATGTCGTTTTGACATGTATGAAGCGAGAAACGAGAAAACACAACCATTGCCAATGGATAAAGCGATTGAAGAATATGGGCAAAATATTCGTCGTGCGTTTACATATCGTGCGTTTAATCGCTTGATTCAAGGTAGTGCAGCAGATATGACTAAACAAGCGATGCTTGATTTATGGAAAGAGGGTATCGTCCCCCATATACAAGTACATGACGAGTTAGACATATCGGTTAAAAATAAAGAAGAAAGCAGAAAAATTGTGGAAATAATGGAAACATGCGTTGACCTTAATGTTCCTTCTAAAGTAGATGCTGAGATTGGCGATACTTGGGGAACAGCTATGGTTGACCACAACAAATACTGGAGCAATTAATGCAAGGAATAGATGAAAGGTCTGCCCAAAGTTTTTTGGACAGGAATAGAAATATGTGGGATGCGTACAAGAAAGGTAAGACGATGGAACAGATTGGGGACGAGTACGGTCTGACAAAACAAAGAGTACATCAAATTATTAGACGATGTAAACTTGGTGATGGTGACTATTATGTCGCTCATAAAATTGAAAAGGATATGATCGATCACAGTGATTACACGGATTGGCTAAAAGACAAAGGTGTAAAAACTATAAAAAGAAACTTTTGAAAGAAAGTGCTTTTTGGAGCACTGTTAGTAAAAATTTAACAGGAATGCATATCCAACGCATTGAGACTGGGGGTACAGGTAGAGGTATCCCCGACTTCAACGCTTGTTGTGATGGTGTTGAGTTTTGGGTAGAGTTAAAAGTAGTCAACGCTGGTAAAAAGATAGGACTTCGTCCTGAGCAAGTAGGCTGGTTGATTAAACGCTCTAAGACTGGTGGTCGTTGTTTTGTTTTAGTTCGCACTCCTGACGCAGAAATATTTTTGTATAGAGGGGATAAGGCTAGAGAAATTGTAGACGAAGGTCTAAGACTAAAGCCAGAATTAAAATTAACTAAACCCTATGACTGGGATAGATTAAATAAATATTTAGTAGGAGGATAGTATGGCAGGCAAAGGTGACAAACCAAGACCAGGAGTGTACTCAGAAGAATACCGAAATAATTACGATAAGATATTCGGGAAGAAAAAAGATAAAAAGTCCTTTACTTCTGAGAAAAAGAAGAATAGACTGAAATAAATAAAGAAAGGAGAATTTTATGTCAGATAGTTTTACAAGAGTTTTAAAAGTTTTCGAGGAAACTAAACCTCAAGGATTTACTAGACAACCTAGCGAGGAACATTCTAGTGAGCGTATGGGTGGTTGGCTTTTAAAAGATACTAACGATATGCATATTGGCTTTGTTAGTAATTATGGTCGTACTTCATATATGAATGTAGTAGAGACTACAGCTACGAATAAACCTCGTGGCTAAACAGTTTTTGATGCGTGTGAGGTATATCTCCCTTCACACGAAGTTTAGGTTGACTCCTTTGATAGATTCATTTCAAACTAAACTTGTCAAAATCGCACCGAGGAGTGTGATTAAGCTTCTCGGTGCACCTTTATTAGTTTTGCTCACAACATGTTCAACACCTATACTAGAAACTGAAAAGAAAGAGTGGAACGATAAATATGACCCCAATCAATGGCGAGCACAGTTTGAAAAATGTAGAGAACTTTTCTACACTAATTATCCCGAGGAAATAAAGCGAGACGAATGGTCAGCATGTATGGACGAGAAGGAGTGGGACGAATGAAGTTATACACTAGCGAAATAGAAAGTTATCTCGGTGAGATTACACAAGGTCCAAGTATCTATGCATCAGACGAGAGAACAGCAAAACAAGCAATTAGTAACACTAAACTGTTTGCTGTGGGTGAAGTTAAATCAATCACAATATGTGAGCAACAAGGAGAATCTGTATGGCATACCCAGAGGACATAAAAGCGAAAGAAAAACGCAAAGAAGAATTAAGTCTAGAAAGTTTAGACAAACAAATTACACAATACTATAGTCAACGATGGAAAGGTAACAAAGAAGTACAAGACTATACTGAGGTCACTTACGCTAGTGGTCGTGTTGTTAGAACTACAAATTAGTTAGGGGGAATGTTAAAGGCTGTTTGCCTAGTGGCAGTTTTCGAGAATAGAGTGCCTCCTGATTAACTCCATAAATATACACTTTATTCTCACACTAGGCTCTATGTTGATCTAGCTGATAAATTTTCTGGAATATCTCCACTCATCCAATATGTTAACGAATACCTCGTGCCTCTTGTGATGTTCAACGCTGTGTGTCTGTGTGACACTTTAGAAGGAAACAATATTGCGTGTCCGACAGGTAGTCGACCAGCAGCAAACTTTTGTCTTTCAAAAAACACACCACCTTCATCAAAATCATCGTTAAGTTGCACAGAAAGTGTAACATCAGCTAACCCATCATGATGCCATCCAGGGTTGCCTGTTTGTCCTGTCATGCTGTGTTTCACAACGAATGCAGAAGACAACCAAACAACAGGAAAATGCCACAGACTCGTGGTGATGGGTACAATATGTTTTTCTATAAATTGTATGTGGGATGTGTTGACATAAGGAGAAATATCTTTTAGATCCATTTCTGGTGCAGGATACGCGTCACCAGGACGATGTTTAAATTGACCAATATCTTCGCACAGCTGTATCAACTCTGCGCAATATTCAGGAGTAAGAAAAGGAAAACTAAAAATATCTGGTGCTGGCTCGTCGACGAAATCTAAAACTTTTTTAGAGATTTCTTCTGTTGGCATAAACGAATCTTCGGGAACAAGGACATAACCGTCGGTGGCTTCTAAGAGCTCAGGAGCAATATTTTTTGGGGAATAGTTAAACAACCTATTAATGTCAACCATGTGGAAATTTTACTATAATTAATTTAGGTATACCCCTTTACTTTCTTGCACAATGATATAGAATGATTGGTATTGTTTAATAAGAAAGGAGAAAAATATGAACGATACCCTTAACCCCTACGACAAAAACTTGTCTACTGTGTTTAAAACACTAACCAAGAAAGTCAAAGGTGATACTACTGCGGAAAGTGCTCTACAATTACTTAAAGAGCATGTTAACCGTAAAACCCCAAAGAGCCGAGTAAAGACTGCCAAAACTTATGGCATCTCACCAACAGATATAGTTAGCCAATCTGCTGACTATGTCATTGGTGCGAGAACTCCTCGGTCTGTAAATATCAACCAAGTTATCGAGGGCATTGGCTCTTCTGGTCGCACGGTTGCTATACTTAAGAAAGAACTTGGCATTTGCGAAGGCGATCTTAACTATTACAAACGCTGGGGTTACATAAACATTGCGTCATCCAAAGGGGTGGCGTAATGGACACACTAACTAAATATTATTTCAATGAGTTTATGCATCGTGAACTTGTTAGGACTGCTGGACAGGAACTGTCTAAATCAGAAAAGAAAGCCATTATAAAAAGATGTGAAGAATTAGCTTATAGGTTTTCTTGTGTTGAGAAGGTGGCGTAATGCCTAGTGTAGATGCAGATAAACTGAAAGATCGGCTAGACAAACTGCCATATGACTCTTTACAAAAGTTCTATGAAATGTATAAAAAGTCTGGCTCACCTTCGCCTGATATTCTTAGTCACACCATGTCTAGAATGATTTCTCTTAAATGGGGATTAGACGGTAGGAGACATTTTTCTTCTAAGGCTCAAGATAAATTTAAATCTCGCAAATTTAGGGGGAAGAATAATGGCTAAAGGTAAATTGATCTTCCTCGGACCTCTGCGTGGCAAAGTAAAGCATGCCGAAGTAGATGGAGAAAAAAGGCTTGTCGTATTGTATCGAGATAAATGGGTGGCTATTAAAGACCACCCTGAACTAGAAAAAATGACTCTTGTAGAGTTTGTAAAGTGCTAGAGTTTATTTTATGTGGACTCTTCGTATTTGTAATTCTTAATGTGTTGGTAGCATTGGTTCTGTATGTTTTGTTTGCAAGCAAATATTTCGAATGATCTTAGATCTAAAAGTTCGACTGTCTAAGATGAACCTACAACAGCTAAGAATAATTGTAAAAGAATTTAAAAAAGTCGAACTAGATGAAGACAACGAAATAGAAATGACTGTTGCCGAAGAAATGATGGAATACATCGATAAAAGAATCAAGAAACTGGAGAAACTAGAAAAATGAGTGAATTTAAAAAAATGAGTGTTGAGGACATCCCACATTGGGAATCTGTTGACGATTGGGGTGTAGGTTATAGAATATCTCACGGTGACGAATCGCAAGACTATCCTATCGCGACGATTAAGATTGCATTTAAGATGCCGTCGCAAGAATTAAACGGTCGACTAGAACTTGGGCATGTAAAAGAGGCTCTCGCTAGGCTTTTAGAAAACAACGACATAAGTTGTTTAATAACTTTACCACCTAGCAAAAATGATTAGGGGGATAACATTCGGCACTTTTGACTTATTTCATGCAGGGCATGTGTTAATGTTAGAAGAAAGTAAAACTGTGTGCGATCACCTGTTGGTTTGTATTCAACGCGACCCCAGTGTTGACCGAGAGTATAAAAACTCGCCTGTTCAAAGTTTGGTAGAGCGACAGATACAAGTTAAGGCTTGTGTACATGCCGACGAAGTATTGGTGTACGAATCTGAAAAAGATGTTATGGATATTCTACATGGACTCCGATGGGATGTGCGTATTATCGGTGAGGAATATAGGCATAAACAATTTACTGGTCGTGACGAGACTCTTGACAAATGTTACTTTAATAAACGCAGTCACAAATTCTCTAGTAGTGAACTTCGGGAACGGTCTAAAAATTAATTCATCTTTTTTAATAAAACTCCTTTACTTTGTTGTAGAATGACCTAGAATGAGTCTTATGTTAATAAAAAGAAAGGAGATAACTATGAATGAATTAACTAGAGAAAAAATAAGAGAGTATAGAGAAGGCTTTGAGGCTACTGTACAAAAACCTTATTTCAAGGATCTTTATCAAAAAGTCCTTGCCAAAAAAGCACTTAAACTAAAGCAAGAGCATTACAAAGTCAACCGACTTATTAAAGCTGGTTGGGTTGGCGAAAGTGATAGGGAGTTTCTTTTGTTTACACCAGACCTTAATAGCTTGTTGTATCAACTTAATAAACAAACGCAAAAAGACAGAGAAGTAATATTCTTCTCTGTCCTTGCTGCCTCACAAAAATGTGACTAAATTTGTTTACAATAAATGGCTCCTTCGGGAGCCATTTTTTTGCCTGTGGCACACACAGTTTCTCGACGAGTCTAACTGGAGAGTGGACTTATCGAAAGTGCTTAAAAAATAATTCATCTTTTTTAATAAAACTCCTTTACTTTGTTGTAGAATCGCGTAGAATGATTCTCATAGTTAATTAAGAAAGGAGAAAATAATGACTAAATTTAACGACGAAAACTACAAAGAAGAGAACTTTGACTACTACCTATCTGGCACTCAGGCTAGAAAATTAGTACAAGGTTTAAAAAATAATCCTGCCAAATACGGTAAAGTGATTCTAAATGTGCGTACTGCTGTCTGGCACCAACAAAGAACAGAAGTTGGTGAAAGTGGTGCTTTTGAGGACGATACTTACGGCGACACTTATTATATGTCTAGTGCTGCTGGTTCAGTACCTCTTCCTTGGAAAAACTTCCTAGAAACTTGTAAATCTGCCGATGACTTTTCTGCTTTAAAACAGCAAGGTTTCGCAGAAAAAGGCGAGGCAAAAAACACTAGTGAGCACGGCACTGGTATCAATATTAGATACAGCACTAGCGAGTACGGTTTTACTTTGGTCTATGTAGGCTAAAGTTTACCCACTAATAAATGGCTCCTCTGGGAGCCATTTTTTTGCTCGAGAAAAAAGTCATTTATTTTTACTAAACTCCTTTACTTTTATGCAGAATGACCTAGAATGAATTGTACATAAATAAGAAAGGAGATAAATATGTACAAAGTAATCGACGAAAACCTAAGAAGCTACGCTTCTATAGAGAACCTTAATAAAGCTGTTGCTAAGTTTGGTCTAGAAGGATGCCACCCTATTATAGTTGGTGTTCCTGGCACCGATAGAGTGACTCCACTTTTCCAACTAGATTGGATAATGAGAGCCAATCGCACTATCTTAGATGTAGTTAACAGAGGGTTTATGGTCGTCTAAATTTCCCCACCCCACTAGCCGAGTCTTATACTCGGCTTTCGTGGTATAACTAATCAATATTTAAGAAAGGAGATAAATATGAAAAAGAGAGATTTAATTAACGCAGTCAGCGAACTAATAGTCAAAAAGAAAAATGCAGACGAAGTGGTTTGTTTTACTGACAGCAATATAACAATCTATTGGCACGACGACGACCAAGAGTTTTGCCTCGAGGGTTTCAGAGCCGATAATTTTGTTGATGGCTTTTGGGATTATTGCTCGTGTAGAAATCTAAAGCATTGGATTGCTGATCTCACAAGGATTGAGCTTGAAGAGTATCTAGACTGCCCACAAAAGTTTCATGTAGTTCTATAAATAGTAATAAGTATCTTCCTCAATAGATGGCTCCACTCGGAGCCATTTTCATATTGGTTATTGGCTTATTCATGAGGAGTGGATTTGTTGAAGTGTGTTCACGAAAAGTTTCATATTGGGTAATAGTCTAATAGGATCTTGCCAAAAGACTCTTGTAGAAGAGAATACAGCGTATTAGACAAGGTTATTAGAAGGTTATTAGATGTGATGAGTAATATGGACTATATATGGGAAACCTTTACGATAGCAAGAGTTTAGGTATAGAATATGGAAAACACGCTCTCCATTGACCTTATATAGAGCAGTGCATGACGGAGGAACTGTGGAACATAGACCCAAGGAAAAGAAGTTGACACCGAAACAGGAAAAGTTTGCCCAAGCAGTTGCATCGGGAACTAGCTTAAAGGAGGCTGCCGTCCTTGCTGGTTATTCACACAAGAATGCATCTAGAGCTGGAGCCTTCTTGGCGAACAACGAACCCTTAGTACAACGCAGGATTCAAGAGTTGCAGAACAGAGGTGCTGCGAAAGCCACATTAACATTGGTCAATCACCTCGAGAACTTGGAAAAACTGAGAGACCAAGCAGTCTCGAACAATGCATTTGGTGCAGCTGTAACTGCTGAAATAAATCGAGGCAAAGCAGCAGGATTATATGTCGATCGCAAGGAGTTAACAGTCAATAAGACATCGGACATGACAAAGTTGCAGATTATCGAGCGTATTAAAGAACTTCACGAACAGTCAGGAGGCATTCTACCATCGACTCCTTACACTGTACAAGGCGAGAAGGTTGATGATGAAGTTCCAGAACAACAAGAGTCAAATGACTAGGATTCTTTTCCTGGAGAACTCAAGGTATATTGACTCAGAGCATCGTGACCCCCCCTGCATGTATGACCTTTATATAAAAACTTCGCGTTGGTTCCCAGTCCTTGTTCCACAAAAAATTTTGCAACAAAAATTTAAATGAATGACGATAGCCTAAAGCATATTCCCGAAGAACTCTTGACCGAGCACCTCGAACTATCGGAACGATTGGCGGAGCTCCAGAAAAAAGAAACAATACAAACTAATTTTTTACCTTTTGTCAAAACCATGTGGTCGGACTTTATAGAAGGTGAGCATCATCGCATCATGGCGAGGGCGTTTGACCGTATTGCCTCTGGCGAACTTAAACGGTTAATCATTAATATGCCACCACGTCACACCAAAAGTGAGTTTGCCTCTTACATGTTCCCAGCGTACCTCGTTGGCAAAAGACCAGGACTCAAGATTATCCAGGCAACACACACCGCAGACTTGGCAGTTAGGTTTGGTCGTAAGATTCGTGACCTTGTCGACAGCAAAGAGTATCAAGAAATTTTCCCGAATGTCGAACTGAATCCTGAAAGTAAAGCAGCAGGTCGATGGGAAACAAGAACGAAAGACGGAACAATGAACGGTGAGTACTTTGCCTCTGGTGTCGGAGGTGCATTGGCTGGTCGGGGTGCGGATCTGTTTATTATTGACGACCCACACTCGGAACAAGATGCCATGAGTGCTAACGCACTTGACGATGCGTATGAGTGGTACATGACAGGACCTCGGCAAAGGTTACAGCCTGGAGGTGCAATCGTTATGGTTATGACACGGTGGTCTAAAAAAGATTTGACTGGTCGTGTTGTGAAAAAGATGATGGAATCTGACGAGACCGATCAGTGGGAGATTATTGAACTCCCTGCCATTCTGCCTTCAGGTAAATCTCTTTGGCCAGGATATTGGCCACTTCCCGAACTAGAAAAGATTAAGGCATCTATCTCTCCGAGTAAGTGGGCAGCAGAATACATGCAAAATCCAACAGGCGAAGGGGCAAGTATTATTAATCGAGAGTGGTTTAAAATTTGGGATCGTGACCACGCTCCGAATGTCGAATATGTAATACAAAGTTACGACACGGCTTTTTTGAAAACTGAAAGAGCCGACTTTTCTGCGATAACTACATGGGGTGTCTTCTATCCTGAAGGGATGATAGGTGAAGAACAGTACACAGGCAAAGAAGCACATATCATACTTTTGAACTCAGTTCGCGAGAGGCTTTCTTTCCCTGAACTCAAAGCGAAAGCGTTACAACAATACAAAGATTGGGATCCCGAAAGTGTCATTATCGAAGGCAAGGCATCAGGTATGCCTCTTACCCAAGAACTCAGAGCTATTGGTATCCCTGTACAAACATTTACGCCAAGTCGTGGGCAAGATAAGATTGCTAGATTGAATGCATGTACTCCATTGTTTAGTGGTGGCTATGTTTGGGTGCCAGAAAACAACTGGGCGGAACAATTAATGGACGAAGTTTCTGATTTTCCTAACGGTGAACATGACGATTTAGTCGACAGTACAACTCAAGCACTGATGAGATTTAGGCAAGGTGGATTCGTGAGGCTAGATTCAGACTACGAGGAAGAACCGACCTATCGTAGAAAACGAGTTTACTATTGATGACTTTATACCGTATGATTTGAAAATATAATGGCAGTAGAAAAAACAATTTTAGATTCCATGCTACAAGGTGAGGGCACAGAAGTAGAAGTGCCTGAACAAATGGAAGACATCCTGCCTGAAAACATTGTGATCGAAGGTGAAGAAGAGGAATCTATGATTGACATAGTTCCTGACCCTCTTGAAGACTTCAATCAGAATTTAGCAGAAGTTATAAACGAAACCGACCTTAACACACTTTCTATAAATCTAATCTCAGACTTTGAAGAAGACGAAGAGTCAAGACGTGAATGGTTAGAAACATTTACTAAAGGTCTAGACTTACTAGGTATAAAAACTGAAGATAGAACTGAACCTTTCGCAGGAGCTAGTGGTGTACATCACCCTCTACTTTCCGAATCTGTAGCACAGTTTCAAGCACAAGCCTATAGAGAACTGTTACCTGCCGATGGACCTGTAAAATCACAGATTCTAGGTGTTGCTGACGCAGAAAAAGAAGCACAATGCCAAAGAGTCAAAGAGTTTATGAACTATCAGATAACTTACAACATGGAAGAGTACGATCCAGAACTAGATCAACTACTTTTCTATCTACCGTTGTCTGGTTCTGCGTTTAAAAAAGTTTATTATGATCCCTCTAAGGCTAGAGCAGTTAGTAATTTCATCATGGCGGAAGACTTTATTGTTTCTTATGCCACTACAGACCTATTAGACTGCCCTAGAGCTACCCATGTTATACAAATGTCGGAAAACCATATCCTAAAAATGCAACAAGCAGGTGTATATAGGGATATAGAGATTGGGCAACCAAGTGTTGGTTCAGCTGAAGACTTCGCAGGAGTCAAAGAAAAGATAGATGACATAACTGGAGTCTCTAAACCAGCTAGTCCTGAGACATTTACCGTCCTCGAGATGCATGTTGATGTAAATCTAGAGGGTTTTGAGGACACTATTGACGGTGAAGAGACTGGAATTGCTCTACCTTATATCATAACGATCATAAAAGAGAGTAACCAAGTCCTTTCTATTCGTAGAAACTTCAATCCAGATGACCCTTTGAAGAAGAAAATAGAGTACTTTGTTCACTATAAATTCCTTCCAGGACTCGGTTTTTACGGTTTTGGACTCATCCACATGATTGGAGGACTAAGTAAGTCAGCAACTGCTATACTAAGACAGCTTGTTGACGCAGGTACTTTAAGCAACTTACCTGCTGGATTTAAGGCTAGAGGTATGCGAATCCGTGACGATGATACTCCTATAGAACCAGGAGAATGGCGTGATGTCGATGTTCCAGGTGGAACTATAAGAGACGCACTTATGCCACTACCTTATAAAGAACCAAGTGGTGTGCTTGCACAATTACTAGGTGTGATTGTTGAGAGTGGTCAGCGTTTTGCTAATATCGCAGACATGAAGATTGGTGACATGGGACAAGAAGCTCCTGTTGGTACAACGATTGCGATGCTAGAGCGTGGCAGTAAAATCATGTCGGCTATACACAAGCGTTTACATTTTGCACAGAAGATGGAGTTTAAAATTCTTGCTAGAGTTTTCTCGGAATCTCTTCCCGCAGAATACCCATACGATGTTGTTGGTGGTTCTCGTACCATATACGCAAAAGATTTTGACGGACAAGTAGACATCATACCTGTAAGTGACCCGAATATATTTAGCATGAGCCAAAGAGTTGTTTTAGCACAAACACAGTTACAACTAGCTCAAAGTGCACCACAGCTACACGACATGAGAGAGGCTTACTATAAAATGTATTCAGCTTTAGGTGTACAAAACATTGATGAAATTTTAATGCCTCTCGATGAAGCACAACCTAAAGATCCAATACAAGAAAACCAAGATGCTATGATGGGCATGCCTTTGAAAGCATTTATAGAACAAAACCACGACGCACACATACAAGCACATATGGCATTTATGCAAAACCCAGCAGTGCAACAGAACCCTGCTGCTGTTGCTGCACTACAAGCACATATACAAGAACATCAAGCTCTCAAATACAGACTACAAGTACAAGAACTGCTAGCACAACAAGGTATAGAACTTCCACCAGAAGGACAACCTGTGCCGATGGAAGTACAGAACCAGATTGCTATGATGGCAGCACAAGCTACACAAGAAATTACTGGACAGGAACAAGCCTTAATAGAAGCACAAAGAATCGCACAGCAACAACCAGAAATAGATCTAGCTAACAAACAACTAGAACTACAAGGTATGGAAATACAAAGAAAACAAACAGCTGATCAACTTCGTGCACAAACAGAACTAACTAAGGCAGAGATGGACGCACAAGTTGCGTTAGCTAAAGCAGATAAAAACGAAGACATAGCTCAACAGAAAATTGCAGCTGCAAGAGAAAAAGATGCAGTTGACGCAGAGTTAAAAGCACAAAAATCTTATGGTGAAATATTAAAACAAGTTAAAGATGCTGAGGAGGCAAGTGAATAATGGGTAAAGATACACATGTAACTAAAGACGGTAGAACTGTTAAGAAAGGTCTCTACTACAACATTAATAAAAAGAAAGCTGAAGGCAGAAAGTCTAGAGCCAAAGGTGCTAAAGGTGCTCCTTCCGCACAAGACTTTAAAGACGCAGCAAAAACTGCTGAGATGAAAAATGGTGGTATATACAACATGGCTGGTGGCGGATTAAAAAACGGAATGCCAGGAGGTACAATGCTGAAAATGCAAGACGGAGGTTTAGCTGTACAAAGTAAAGGTTGCGGTGCAGTCGATAACAAACGCAGAAAACCAACACAACTTAAATAGGAGAAAACTATGCCAAAAGGTAAATACGGAAAATATTCTAAAAAACAAAAGAAGATAGCAGCAATGGCTGGTGACCCTCAAGTTTTAGAAGGTGAAGATTTCGCAAAACTTAGAAAAATGAAAGGTGGTGGTATGTACTCAGAGATGGGTGACGGTGGTTCTTACAAAGAAGAAAAGATGGGTGACGGTGGGATGCCTTCAGGTAAAAGGATTGTTAAAACTAGAGGAACAGGAGCAGCCACAAAAGGTTTAAATTTCCACAGTTCTGATTAATGGATTATATAAAAGTTGTTGAGTATCTACTCAAGAAGTACAGAGATCGTATTTCCAGTTTAGAAGAAACTCTATCCTCAGGGAGTGTTGCTAATTACGAGCAATACCAACGCGTCGTCGGAGAGATATCAGGTCTTCGCTCTGCCGAACAAGAAATAATAGACCTGCGTAAAAACATGGAGAAAGAAATTGACGACTAAGAAAAGTAGCATACCAGACCAAGTTCTAAACTTTGATAAAAAATTAGAACAAGAAGTACCAAAAGCAAAAACTGTAGAAGAAGTAGCTTCACAAGTTGATGTTCTACCACAACCTACAGGGTATAGAGTACTTATACTGCCTAGAGGTAGATCAGCAGTAACAGATGGTGGAATACAATTAGTTAAAAACACTATAGAACAAGACACAGTATCCTCAGTTGTAGGATATGTTATCTCTCTCGGACCAGATGCCTATAAGGATCCTGTAAAGTTTCCTGAAGGTGCTTGGTGTGAGAAAGGCGAATGGGTGCTTTTCGGCAGATATGCTGGAGCTAGATTTAAAATAGACGGAGGAGAACTTCGTCTATTAAATGACGATGAGATTCTAGCCAGAATACCTGACCCAGAAGCAGTCGATTATTAACCACCATGGAGGAAACCATGCAACAAGAAGAAAATCTTGCCATAGAAAAAGAAGAGGAAGGTTCAGTAGAAGTTGAACTTCCTGTTGAAGAGAAAGAAGAAAAAGACGGTTTAAGTGTTGTTGAAGAAAAGGAAACTGTAGAAGCTTCCGATGAAAAATCTGAACAAGAAGAGTATAGTGACTCAGTTCAGAAAAGAATCAACAAACTAACATATAAGCTCAGGGAAACTGAGAGACAAAACGAAGAAGCACTTACTTGGGCTAAAAAAGTTCAAGACGAGAACGCTAAACTTAAGAAAAAAGCAGACACTGCTAACAATGCAATGTTTACTGAGTATGACAGCAGAGTTAAAACAGAACTAGAAACTGCTAAAGCTGAGTATAAAGATGCATACGAAAGAGGTGATGCAGATCAAATGATTGCAGCCAATGAGAAACTTTCTCGTCTTTCTGTAGAGTCTGAAAGTTTGCGTCGTGTTTCTGAAAAAAGAAAACAAGCAGTTGAGAATGGTGAAGAGGTTCCTGTAAATGAAACAGTAATCCCACCTACACCTGCTGCCCCACCTGAACCTGATCCAAAGGCACAAGAATGGGCAAAAAATAATTCTTGGTTTGGACAAGACCAAGCTCTAACTTTTGCAGCTTTTGGTATCCATCGTGAATTAATGGATGAAGGTTACGATGGAGCAACGGATGACTATTATAAAGAATTGGACAACAGACTTTCCAATTTTGGAAATAGGAACTATACTGATTCCAATGAACAAGTTTCAGACTCTCCCGTGCAGAGAGTCGCTAGTCCTACAAGACAAGCAAGAACTAATAAGGCACGCAGTAATAAGATAAAACTCACACAGAGTCAAGTAGCAATAGCGAAAAAACTAGGTGTGCCTCTTGAAGAGTATGCAAAGTATGTTAAAACATAGGAGTAAATTATGACAGAAAAGAATACAACTAACGAAGTAGAGCAATCTGTTGGTACAGATCGGTCTCCTAGATCTGCTCAATCTCGAGATAAAACATCTCGCAGAACACCATGGAAACAACCTTCTGCATTAGATGCACCTCCAGCCCCTTCTGGTTTTAAGCATCGATGGATTAGAGAATCTATACTAGGTCAGGACGATAAGACTAATATGTCTAAGCGTTTACGTGAAGGCTTTGAGCCTGTTCGTGCTGAAGAGTATCCAGATTTCGAAGCTCCAACGATACTAGACGGAAGACATGCAGGTGTTATCGGAGTAGGTGGGTTAATCCTGGCAAGGATTCCTGAGGAAACAGTAAATGAACGGAAAGATTATTTCGATGGTCTTACCGCAGACGCGATGCGTGCTGTTGACACAGATTTGATGAGAGAAAGCGATCCTTCTATGCCAATTAGTAGACCTAATAGGCAAAGTAAAGTGACTTTCGGAAAAGGTTCTTAGGTAAAACTAAGATTTTTAACAACATATTTTATAGGTAAAATAACATGGCAAATGTAAATGACCCAGACGGTTTTACTCCTGCATATCATATGTCTGGTGGAACAATCAGACCAGCTGAGTTTGCAATAGCAAGTGCTACTAATGCTTCGATTTTTTCGGGTGATGTAGTAAATCTCTCAAGTGGATTGGTTATTCAAGGTACTGCGACAGGTACTCCATTAGGTGTATTTGCAGGTGTAGAATATACAGCAACAACAGGAGAAATCATCTTTTCTAAGGTGTGGACTGCTGATACTGCTACTTTAGGTTCTGCAAATGCGAAAGCGTATGTTTATGTTGATCCAGATATTGTTTACGAGGCTCAGTCTACTGGTACTCCTACTCAAGCATCTATCGGAACAACTAATACGATTTCGACAACTGCAGGTGATTCTTCAACAGGTCGATCAAAAGAAGGTGTGACAACTACAACTTCTAGTGGTATTGCGACAGTAGTAGGCTTCCCAGATAAGCCATCAAACTCTATTGGACAATATGCTAGAGTGTATGTGACATTCCCAGCTTCTGTGTTCGGCAATAGCTAAAAGGTGATTAATAATGGCAATTAACAGAGCACAACTAGTCCAAGAACTAGAACCAGGATTGAACGCACTTTTTGGTCTTGAGTATAGCAGATACGAAAACGAGCATACTGAAATCTTTGATACAGAGAATTCAGACAGAGCGTTTGAAGAGGAAGTTATGCTTTCAGGCTTTGGTGAAGCACCAGTGAAAGGTGAGGGTGCAGCAGTCAGCTATGACTATGCGCAAGAAACTTTCACTGCTAGGTACTCACACGAGACTGTAGCATTGGCTTTCGCTTTAACAGAAGAAGCTATAGAAGACAATCTGTACGATAGTATATCTGCTAGATATACTAAAGCATTGGCTCGTTCAATGAGTCAAACTAAGCAAGTAAAAGCTGCGAATGTACTTAATAACGGTTTCTCTACTTCCTTCCCAGGAGGAGATGGAAAACCTCTCATGACAACTGATCACCCTACCTTAACGGCAGGCGATCAAGCGAATGAGCCAAGTACTGCTGCTGATTTGAATGAAACTTCTCTAGAGAATGCAATGATAGATATCTCTGCATTTAAGGATGAGCGTGGTTTAAAAACTAATGTTCAGGCTAGAAAGTTAATCGTTCCACCAGCACTTCAGTTTGTTGCTGACAGATTGATAAACACTCCTAACAGAGTAGGCACATCTGATAACGATATTAATGCTCTTAGAAATATGAGCATGCTTCCTGACGGTTATGTGGTAAACCACTTCTTAACCGACACTGATGCGTTTTTCATTAAGACAGACGCACCAAATGGATTAAAGCATTTCGTTAGAAGTCCAATGTCAACTGGTATGGAAGGTGACTTCGAGACTGGAAACATGCGTTACAAAGCTAGAGAAAGATATTCTTTCGGCTTTAGTGACTGGCGTGGTATTTACGGATCCCCTGGAGCGTAAATAATCCATTTCTTTGTAAAGGGGAGCTATATGCTCCCCTTTCTTTTTTTGCAGAATTGATATAGACTAAGGGTCTAGGATTTATTAATTTTGTTCTACAGACTGACCTAGCAGACAAGCCAAGACAGTAGAACTTTTTTCCCAGGAGGAAATTATGGCAAAATCAACCTTTTCAGGTCCTGTAAGATCATTATCAGGATTTATTTCATCAGGTAATGCTAATGTTGTTAGTTTAACTGCAGACACATCTTTAACAGTGGATGCCCACGCAGGTAAAATTTTAACAACTAACGACGCAGATGGTAAATTTACTTTACCTACTATCGTTGCTACTGCTCCAGGAAGAGACGATGACCCTAATCAAACAAATAATTTAGGTGCATCATTCTTTTTTGTAGTAGAAACTGCAGCAACTGATATGGACATTTTAACAGATGGTACAGATAAGTTTGTAGGTGGACTTTACACTGGTGTAACAGACGCAACAGGTAAAACTTTCATTTCTGGTGCATCTAACGATGTTATCACTATGAATGGAACCACTAAAGGTGGACTTGTAGGTAGTATTGTTAAAGTTACTGCTATGGCAAGTGCTAAATACGCAGTAGAAGGAATTATTTTAGGGTCAGGAACTTTAGTTACACCATTCGCTGACGCGTAATATAGGAGTTTAATATGGCAGACGCAGTAACTTCAACCACTCTGTCAGATAGTGATAGGTCAGTTGTTATTCAGCTGACCAACACATCCGATGGTTCAGGTGAGGCAGCAGTAAATAAAGTTGATGTAAGTGGTTTAGCAACTAGAACTAGTGACGGTAAAGCATGTACAGGAGTTAGGTTAGCTAAAATCGTTTATTCAACTTTTGGTATGAGTATCAAACTTTTGTGGGATGCTACTACTAATACTATCTGTTGGGATCTTAATGCAGACTACACAACTGATGAAGATTTTTCAGAGTTCGGTGGAATCAGAAACACCGCAGGTAGTGGAAAAACAGGAGATATACTATTAACAACTACAGGTCACTCAAGTGGTGATTCGTATGTTATTGTACTAACTTTATTTAAAGAGTTTTAGATAAATGGCTACTTCTGATTCTAAGGTCTTTAGCCTTAACACAGCTGAGGTAATAGAAGAGGCTTACGAATTAGCAGGTCTTGAGATGCGCACAGGTTACGATGCTGCAACTGCACGAAGATCTCTCAACATAATGTTTTCGGATTGGGCAAACAGAGGTATTAATCTGTGGACAGTAGAACAAGTCACACTAGACTTAACTTCAGGTACATCAACATATACACTAAACTCGTATGATGTAGATGTACTTGAAGCAGTTGTTAGAGTGTTTGACAGTACTACCAGTTCTTCGTATAGTGATATTTCTATAGACAGGATAAGTAGATCAGAGTATTTAAACTTACCTGACAAAACAATTACAGGAAGACCTTCTCAATATTTTGTAGATAGAAAAGAAACACCAATCTTGTATCTTTACCCTACACCAGATAACACAACCACATACAAATTTATAAGTTACCGAATACAAAGGATAGACGATGTAACAGCTTCAGCACAAGATCAAGAAGTACCTAGTCGTTTTATACAATGTATGACACTAGGTTTAGCATATCAACTTTGTTTAAAAAGAAACCCACAGAAAGCTGGTCTATTAAAAGTAGACTATGAAGAGAGTTTTAACAGAGCTGCTGATGAAGATAGAGACAGAGCTAGTATACATCTTACACCGAGGATAAGTTATTAATGGCATACTCTAGTGGTAAAAACGCTTATGGTATCTGTGACATAAGTGGTTTTAGATATAAGTTAAACGACATGAAAAAAACATGGAATGGTTTATTAGTTGGACCAGATATGTATGACCCCAAACACCCACAACTTATTACAACTAGAAAAACTGTAGACCCAGAAGCACTTTACAACCCTAGACCAGATGTTAAGTCAACAATAAATTTAGGTCAAGTTAGAATAAGTAACCCTGTGAATTCGGCAGGTATTAGTGCTCCGATTATGTATGCTGTGAATAATGATACGATAGGTTCTATGTATCTTGTTCCTCCATCAAATGGAAGTGTAGGTGAAATAACTATATCAGGTGTGGCAGCTAGTCCTAGTCCTAGTCCGAGCCCAAGTCCGAGCCCAAGTCCATCAACAACAACTTACACCGTTACAGTAGCTAACTATCTAGGGTCAAACTATTTTTATATCGACGGTTCAAGAGCAGCAGCACTAACAGTAACAGAAGGACAAACTTATAAATTTGATCAATCAGACAGTACTAATAGTGGGCATCCTTTGAGGTTATCAACTACGTCAAATGGTACACATGGAGGTGGATCTGAATATACAACTGGTGTCACAACAAGTGGAACACCTGGAAGTTCAGGAGCTTATACTCAAATAGAAGTTGCATCTGGTGCCCCAACTTTATATTATTATTGCACTAATCATAGTGGGATGGGAGGTATAATTTATACGACATGAGTTTTACAAACACAACATTAAAAACAGCAATACAAGACTATCTAGACAGTACAGAGACCAGTTCTGTATCCAACCTAACTACTTTCATAACAACCGCAGAAGAACGAATATTTAAAAATGTTCAATTAGACAATTTTAGGAAAAATCAAGTAGGTAATCTTACAGCTTCTGGGACTTATTTAGAATGCCCTACTGATTATTTAGCACCATTTAGCCTTGCTGTTATTGACAGTGCAAGTAATTACAACTACCTTTTATTAAAACAAGTTTCTTTCATTAGGGATTATACTCCCAATGCATCCACAACAGGACTACCTAAATATTATGCAGAGTTTGACGATAATACATTTATAGTCGCACCCACTTCAGATTTAGCCTACGAGGTTGAACTGCACTACTACTACAGACCAGCATCACTCACTTCCACTACAGGAAGTGAAACAACATGGCTCTCTGAAAATGCTCCTAACGCAATACTTTATGGCAGTTTAGTTGAAGCATGCACGTATCTCAAAAATTATGAAGCAATACCAGTATATGAATCTAAGTTTCAGGATGCTTTACTAGGATTAAAAAATCTTGGTGAAGCTAAATCGACTAGAGATCAGTACAGGTATGACGAGATACGGAGACAACCACAGGCATGAGGATAGAAAAACTCGAAGGCAAGAATATTGCCATTGTTGCTATGGGCGCGAGTCAGCTAGACTTTCACCTTAGTTTAATACATTCAAAAACCTATGACGAAGTCTGGGGGATAAATTGTATGGGAGCTATCACTAAATGCGACAGAGTATTTATGCTTGATCCAGTTAGTAGGTTTATGGACACCGACGATGCAGGAAGTCAAACAGATATCATGAGAAGATGGCTACCTGTAGCTGACATACCTGTATACACATGCGAACTAGATGAAAGATGCCCTTCTGCAGTACTCTACCCTTTACAAGAAGTTGTACAAGACGCAGATTGTGCGTACTTAAATAACACTGTGCCTTTTGCTTTTGCTTTTGCTTTATACAACAAAGTTGGCAGTATCAACTTGTTTGGTATAGATTTTAGCTATAGAGGTAATCTACACTTTGCTGAGGCAGGAAAAGCATGTTGTGAGTTTTGGTTAGCTAAATGTATAGAAAGAGGAATGACTGTAAATGTCGCAGCTAGATCAGGTTTATTAGACACAGATTGTCCTATAGAAAAAAGAGTTTATGGATACCATAGACTTGAAGATCCTGATATTATAATTCTTGATGATAACAAAACTTACCACCAAGTTAAACTTTCTGAATACAATGAAATGATGCATGAAGAACAATTAAAAAACATCACAGAGGTTAGAAGTGTGATGGAAACACCACCCGAAGCTAAGAGGTATTAAATGATAGAAGTAGACACAGAACTTAAATTAGGTGAAATAGGTGTAGTCACCTCAGAAAACAGAGGACATCCACCAGAGTTTTGGGCAGAAAGATGTACAGCTAGAATTTGTGGTATATCAGAAAATGCTGATGGACACATACGACAACAAGCTGAAGCTTTTAGACTAGCTATTTATTCTGCAATACTTTACCATATAAAAGAGGCAATTAATAGTGAACGCTGTACAATGCGAAATCTACTAAATGCCCAAGGTCATGAAGACTTAGCTAAAATATTAAAGGAACTTTAAAATGGCAATTACATCTACATTAACAACTAGTTTTAAGAAAGAACTATTAGAAGCTAAACATAATTTTTTAGCGTCTGGTGGTAATTCATTTAAATTAGCTTTATACACTAGTTCAGCAACAATGGGTGCTACTACTACAGCTTATAGTACAAGTCAAGAATCATCAGGAACAAATTATACTGCAGGTGGTTCAGCTTTAACCAATATAAATCCAACAAGTTCAGGAACCACAGGTTTCACTGACTTTTCTGATTTAACTTTTGGCACAGCTACTGTTACTGCTAGAGGTTGTTTGATATATAATGACACAAATGCTGATAGATCAGTAGCTACTATTGATTTTGGTGGAGATAAAACTTCTACTGCAGGAGATTTCACTATTGTTTTTCCTGCTGCAGCTGCATCAACTGCTATTATTAGAATAGCCTAGCCTTAAATGGCTATCGTTAACGGTTGGGGTCGAGGCACGTGGGGTCAACTCACATGGGGCGAAGCCATACCAGTTACACTTAGTGGTTTATCTGCCACATCAGCATTAGGTACAGTAACACCTGATGCAGAAGCAACAATTACTCTTACAGGTTTAAGTGCTACAGCTACTAATGGTGGTGTAGCAGTAGAAGCAGGTGGTAAGATTGGAGTTAATGGATTCGCAGGTGTATCTGCTTTAGGTACAGCAACTACAGTTTCAAACAATACTTTAAATGTTTCAGGTTTAGCAGGAACTTCTGCTTTAGGAACAGCTACAACTGATGCAGAGGCTAATGTTAGTCCATCAGGCTTAGAAGCCACAGGTGGAGTAGGATCACTTACTACCGTGGCTAAAGCCAAGCAAACTCCAACAGGACAAGCTGGAACATCAGCCCTTGGTACTGCAACCACTAAAACTGATAATAGGTTTAATGTTGGTGGGCTTGTAAATCAGGCGTTAGGATCAGTTGGAAATCCAAGTTTTATTTGCAAAGCTAATGTTACAATAACAGGCGTATCCGCTACAGGTGTTCTTAGCACACTTAATATTTGGTCACCTGTTAAGGATGAGCAAACACCTAATTGGAGAAATGTTGCAGCATAGGGTATACACTGCAGGTTTTATGGTTTAATATATAGAATATAGGAAAAAATTATGGCAACTTATGACAATAATTTAAGACTCAAAGAAATCGCTACAGGTGATGAAAGCGGAACTTGGGGTACTTCTACAAATACCAACTTAGAATTAATTGGTGAAGCTCTCGGTATAGGTACTGAAGCTATTACCACT
>Ga0098038_1000309_pt1 | contig 22582 bp, 19 predicted proteins | sample 5B_taG_FD_75051 | JGI IMG/M metagenome (GOLD analysis project Ga0098038, IMG submission 75051) | Marine viral communities from the Subarctic Pacific Ocean - 5B_ETSP_OMZ_AT15132_CsCl metaG | ecosystem: Environmental > Aquatic > Marine > Oceanic | place: Pacific Ocean | collected 2015-01-08 | reverse complement strand
GTATGATGCGTTCATCGAGTTCTTACATGAACGCGACCCCGATATGATGATTGCTCATGCGGGAACATTCTTTGACATACCACACATGATAGAACGCCTCGACCATATTTACGGACATGGCGGCGCATCTAAGTTGAGTCCTCTTGGTATCATTCGCTATCCTAAGAAGGGAGAGCGATACCGATTTGACGACCAACCAATAGCGGGCAGGTGGCAGTTTGACACAGCCGCACCAGCATCAAGTGGTACAGGTTTTGAACGCGTATGGCAAGACAGTGGTGGAGGCCAACTACCTAATCGCAAGTTGAATACTATTGCTGAAACTCTTGGACTTGGCTCTAAACTAACAGAAGAGATAGAAGGAATGGATGTTCACAATGGATGGTATGAGTATTGGTCGGATTTCGTTGACTACTGTTTACTTGACACCGTTCTTCTTCGTGGTATTGATGAAGCGCGTAATGTAACTGACTTCTTTGTTGAGATGGTTCGCCTATGTGGTGTATCAATTCAATCAGCAACGAATGTTTCAAACTTCATGCGTGGTTTACTTGGGCGCAAGACAGACTTGATTGCACCTTCTCGTATCAATGTTGAGAAGCCGGACTTACAAGGTGCGGAGTTCATCATTAAAGAGAACGGTCTTTACAAGGATGTTTGTGTAATAGATTACAAAGGGTTGTACCCATCACTCATGACCGGATTCAATCTTTGCTACACAACAAAGAGAGATGGGCCGGGCGAAGGAATACTTGAGATGGAGAACGGAACTTTTTGGGACCAATCCGAGAAGGGCATACTTCCACAGGTGGTTGATGAGTTGTTTGAATATCGTGCATTGTGTAAAAAGCGTATGCGCGAAGCAGAAACTAAAGAGCAAAGAGCAGCATGGAATACAACACAAGCCGCAGTAAAGCGCGTCATGGCTTCACTATATGGGGCAACCGCGAGTGTTGGGTTTGGATGGGCTGACCTTGACATAGCAGAAACTATTCTATCGGAAGGCAGACGATGTATTGCTTTGCTTGATACAGTTGCAACCAATTTGGGTTACAATGTAATCTATGGATTTACTGATTCAGCGTTCATCCAAGTACCACTTGATGAAGCAGAAACTTTAGCCGCGCGAATCACAGATGTCGTTCAGCGTGATACAGGAAACAAAATGTTGTTTGCTGAACTTGAAGCGTATATGCCTTATTGGTTACTCGCAGGTAAAAACAAGTATGCAGGTAAGGTATCATATCCACCCGAAGATGCAGGTAAAATGAAAACTGCTAACTTCATGAAGGGTAGTAGCGTTGCACCTATCAGTAAGAAGATTGAAGGAACCGTTCTCAATCTTGTATGTGAAGGTGCATCAGAAGCCGATGTAAGAGCAGCAGTTCTTGAAATCTCAATACCCATCCGCAAAGGAGAAATTACTTTGAAGGATGTAACAGAACAAACGCGTATAGGTAAAAGTCCTGAAATGTATGGAACACCATCCGGTGCTTCAAGAGCCGCGTTATACTATAATCAAAACATGACTAAGGATGACCCGTTTGTAGCAGGTGATTCAGTTCAATGGTTACAAGTATCAGCCGTTCCAAACGGTTTCCCACCAACAGATATTGTTGCGTACAGGGAATCTGCTGAACTTGAAGGATTTGAATTAAACGAAAAAGCCATTTTGAAAAAATACATTCAGAAAAAAATATCCGGTATTTTCAATGTCTTAGGTTGGGACATCGAAGCCGCAATAGGAACACCCCGACCTGCAAAATTATGGTGATAAAATGACTAACGAAGAAAAAACAATAGAAGAACTTGAAAGAAGAATTGAAGTGTTAGAAGGAATAAACAAAGGGTTGGTGACAAAAGTTAACAACCTTAATCTTGACCTTAATTCAATAGAAGATGACATGATTAGTGGTAATCTTTTAGCGAAAGCAGTTCATGAAATACAAGATGCGCTTAAACAACAGGGTGTGTTTATTGTGAATGATATTTATGCGCCAACTAAAGTAGGTGGGGTATAATGAAAGTAAAAATATCTTACTTTGAAACAGGAACTAAAGAAGTAAAAAGCGCAGAAGGACAACTGTTTTTCGGTGATGCGCTACTTACTGATTACATAGGTGTGAAGAGAAATGAAGATTATCTTCTTATCCCATCCGCTACTATAATTACAATACAAGCCTATGAGTTGGATGAAGAACTATACATGGTTGATGTTGTTTCTATGAAGCGTTCAAAAATGCACGCGCTAAACAAAATGAACAAAGACATAAACAGAGATGAAACACAAGGGAGGGCTTTTCAATGAGTTGTTACGAATGCGGTAGTCATGATTTAGAAACTGAAGAGAGCATGAATGGTACTCGATTCATTTGTTGTAACAAATGTGATTGGGTTGAAATACTCGACCTATACATTGCAGACAATGAACCCGACAACCACCGAGATGATTGACATGGTAAAAATATACGATGACGGCTCTTCATATGCATGGACTCCCGAAATGGGTAAAGATGGAATCATCATTCGTATCAGTAAATCAACTGCTGGCTCATTAGGATGGTGCGCGCAGCAGATGTGGCTTGAGCATAATTATCCCCGACCACAGGAACTTGTCAAGCATCTTGTTGTGGGTGACGATGTTCACAACGGTCTTGATTTATTCTATCAAGCGATAGAAGGTTCGGGAGCATTACACAAGATGGTCGAGTCGGGTGCTGATATGACTAATTATCTAAAGAAGTACATACCTACTGAAAAGACAATCATAAAAAACAGACGCAAAGAAAACAAGAAGTTTCCTTTCTATGAAGATGATTACTACTACAACATGAATTGGTTGATGGAGTTTGAAAATGCGCGTATGCGATTAAACCCTAAGAATCCACTACCGTTAGCAAATGAAGTTCGTATTGAAGTTCGTATTGATGTTAACATTGATGGGTATGGAACTATACCTGTTCAGTTTGTTGGTATCATTGACCGTGTGTTTGAAGCAAGTGATGGTGGATTACTATTGTATGAGTTGAAAACCGGCAAGTGGAAAGATAACAAAGCAAGTGAGATGAGAAAAGAAATGTCATACTACAAGTTCTTAATTGAAAATTGCGATAGCGCGTATCTAAAAGAAAGAGGTATCGACCGCCCTGTTACTCATTGGGGTTGGAGATATTCAGCAGCAGACCATTGGACTATCGAACCTGTCAAGAAGGTGAGTGAGCGTGGTATGATGAAGCGTGTGAAAGACTTGATAAAGATGTATCTTGACGAACACTTCCCCCCTACGACACAGGACTTCAAATGTTCCTACTGTTCTATCATAGAACTGTGTCCTAAATATGCAATACAGGTGAGCGAATGAGAAAGTGTGAATTATGTGGAATTAAGAAGATTGATGATATGCGATTTGCAAAGCGCGCTGCTTGTTTTCAATGCATTGACAAGGTGCTTGAGTTTTGTATTACTGCGGGAATAAAGTTAGGCGAAGGTGATGGGTTTGAACCCTCTTCACTTTGATTTCCCTAAAGAAGTTGGACTGTTCAGAAAGATAGTTCACGACAATTCCGAGTTTGAGAAGTATTGGGGTGGGTTGCAAAACTCACAGTGCGCATATATGTCGGTCTATGGTTTCCGAGCCATCAAACCAAACGGTAGGCGCGCAGAATATAATACTGCAATCATCAAACACTTTGTGTTAGACTTCGATAAGAAGTATCGTAAAGGTAGTAACATGGTCGAGGTCGAAGGTGATGAAGTAGTAGAACAGGTCAGACGATTACACTATGCTTTTTTAGGTGCAGACATCAATCATGGTATTTGGTTCAGCGGTAATGGATTTCATATTTGGGTGTCACTCGACAAGACTCATCTACCATCAAGCGGAACACAAGTGTCGCATATTAAAGCCGCTGGTAAGAAGGTCATCAATAAGTGGAAGAAGGATATGGAATTGTATTGCATGGACCCGACTGTACCATTTGATACCGCGCGAATGATTAGAGTTCCCAACTCTTACAATGCTAAGAATCATGTGCTTAGATGGAGTATTCCTATGGAAACCAATGACATACTAAAGTCATGGGATGAGATATGTGAAATGGCAGAACACCCTAAGAACACAGCATACTTCTATGGTAAGGAAGGTGTTAACCTTCCTGTGAAAGAGGTGCGTGAAAAGCAATTCAAAGCGACAGGTGAGCCCGTTGAGTTCGATACAGTGAAGATGGGTAGCATCAAGATACTACCATGTTTGATGGAATCAGCGTGTCAAGTAGGAAGCAATCCACCGCATATCAGCCGCGCAAGTTTGGCTATTTATCTTGCATCGAGGTTGCGCAACTTCTTACCTGTTCAGCGTACTACTGTTCAAATGAGAGAAGCGCATATCTTAACATTGCATGATTTTATCAAGACTCTTAGATGGGCTGATTACGACCCTTCAACGACAGAGTATCAATTGCGTTCAATAGTTGATGGTGGTTACATGGAAAGATGTGAGAGTCTTATAGGCAAGGGTCTGTGTGTAGGTCGATGTCAACTATGGGATGGTACAGGAGAACATGAGGTGATTGGATGACTGCTCAAGTCACACTTAATGAATACCAAATAGAATGGTGTAAAAAACACGCAGAACATACCCATCAATATGCTGTAAAAAATATACCTAATTGGGCGTATAATGGTAGTCGTGTTAACGGTCATTTAGTTGGCATCAAAAGTGAATTAGGAGTTGTTTTATTTTTCAAACAAAATAAAATAAAAGCGGTCAATCATTTCAAATTGTCAAAAGAAGGAGTGATAACTACCAAGCATGACAATAAAGACAAAGGTGATTTGGTTGTTAATGGGTATAACATTGAAGTCAAAGGTGTCAATGAAAGAAATTGGCATAAATACAAAAGGCAAATCCCTCCAACTCAACTGAAAAAATATGTTTCTAAAGAAGCAATAATAATTTGGGCGACCGTGGAAAATCACAAACACCCCCGTAATAAAATTATTTTGCGCGGTTGGAATTATGCACATGAAGTAATGAATAAAGGTGTTTTAATCAAAACGATATGCGATAACATTAAGATTTATAATGATGAAGATATGAACCCGATGTGGAGATTATTACAAACAATAAAAGGTGATTAAATGTCAAGAAAATATGAATATAAAACAGCACACGGTATGCTTAAAGGAATTACAATAACATCAAGCGAAACAGTTAGAAGCGACAAATGGGATAAAGAATGGATGGACTCATCCTACATTGAATTGCTTTTGAACATAGATGAAACATGGAAGACAGCAAGACAATTAGTGAGATTTTCCGAATCACTTAGAAATCAATTAACTTCATCGCAAGTATCTAACTTCTTAACCCACATGGTGAGAAAAGGAATTGTCGAATCTGATAAACCAAGTAATTCTCACAGGGTTTATCGAAGGGTGTTGAAATATCCAAAACACTTCGGGGGTATAGGTTGATGAAACCACCTTTGATTATAGATTCTAATGAGCGCGGGTCGCTTGTTTCAGCAGTTGAAAGACGAGCAAACTCTCGCTCTCCAAGAATAAATGTATCAAGAGAAACCTTAGTCAACGGTGACTACAAATGTGGTGATTGGTTGATTGAAGCAAAGAGTGTTGATGACCTATTCAACTCAATGAGAAGCGGTCATCTAATGCGTCAACTGGACAACATGGATGCCAACAACAACAATTACGGATTGGTAATATGGGGAGATATAAGTAGTTACTTACATCGCGCACATCAGCGTGGTTCAACGATAACTGCAAGTCAAGCCCTAAAACAAATGACAGGATTCCTCGGTAGGGTGGTGGCTGATTTTGGCTGCCTCATTTACCGCGCTCCTAACGCAAGTGAAGCAGCGGCATTTATGGTCGCGCTACATGAAAAAACATACAAAAAAGCAAGCAGACATGGTGCGCAAGCAATCAAGCGTGTAAGCACCAATGATGTTCGCAAAGACATACTTCTTGCCATTCCCGGCATTGGACCGGAGATGACAGAAGCAATAATTAACGCGTGTGGCTCAATTGAAGAAGCCGCATGTGGTGATTGTTTGCGTGATGTACCCCGAATGGGTAAAGTGTTGCGCAACAGAATCATCGAAGTTCTGACAAGCGAAGAAGAAGTTCGCTTTGAGAGGTGAAAAAAATGAATTATATCTATTATAATATAACGAGAAATAATAATACGAGAAACGGTTATAGGCTGACCACCGCACCCCAAGAGTCATCCGCCCCCCAAATGGAGATGAATAAATGCCCCAAAGACAATGGAACCAATACACAGCAGTAAAAGAATACCCGATGATAAAAGAATACCTTGAACGGTTTAGAACGACTTCTTTCTTTAATGAAATACCCGGACTAATATCGTTCTTCTATCTTCAAGGCCAAGCCCTTGTTGACTATGTTAGAATACCCGTATGGGCTTCCGCCCTTGACCCGCGAATCCATGTATTTTGGATTCAAGCAACAAGGTCGGGTAAGTCGATAGCGTGGGAGTTCACAGGAGAAGTAGCAGACTTAGCAGGTTTGAAAATTGATATGTTTACCAGCGGAACAGACAGCGCGCTTATCGGGTCAATTGATTCGGTAAGTGACGGTGAAGGTGGTTATGAAATAGTTCAGAATCAAGGGTTGCTCGGTGGAAACAAATGTTTGAACTTTGATGAAGGTTCTATTCTTCTTCAATCAAACCCTAAGCAATTCTTTTCGGAAGTTATTTTGTATCTTCAACAAGCAATGAACCCTGTTGGTAGTCATAGTAACACTTTGACTAAGCACATGAAAAACGGTACTGTCGAAACAGAATCGCGTGTATCGTTTTGGATTACATCTTTCCCACCAAGCGGTGTCAAAGAGTATGTTCTAACCAAAGGACTGTTCCAGCGTGTTCTGTTACTATACAGACCGTGGAGTGATGAGATGCGACAAATGGTATCAGAGCGTAGGATGAGTGGGGTGTTCAAGAATAAACTGACCGAAGTTAATTCACTTGAAGATATAGCACAACACTTCATCAAGATTCGTGAGAAAACAGAAGCGCGCTTACTTATGCTTGCTGACATGACACATCAAGAATGGGAAGCACTTGCACCTTCCAGTAAAGAAGAAGTAGCGCGTGGTTGTATGTATGAGATGTTTGAAACGGATGCATCGTTTGAGCCTCAACTTTTGGCATCAACAGAAGAATACTACACTCTTGTTCGTGGTATGGAAAAGCATCTGTCTGATGTTGTTTGTTCATTCATTCCGAATGTTCTGTCATACACTTGTTTGTTTGCAACACATCTTGCGTTAGCAAGAGTCGAGCGTGACAATATACCGTTTGATGGTGAATGGAAAGTCACAGGTGACGATGTTGAAACTGCGACCGAAATCCTCTATGATATATACGAGCAACTCGTCCTTTGGCTTGAGTCCGAAGTCGAGGTTGGTGCTAAAGCAGCCGAAAAGATTGCACGAAAAGACGAGTGGTTGAATGCTATGAAACCATGTAAGAGCGTTGAAATCGAAGGCAAAGGTGATGGTTGGGTACTCAAGAATGATGTGTTTGACCGATACGCTAACCAACTTGGTAAAAGCAAACCAACTGTTTACAAGAGGTACAAAGATGTTGAAGGGATGTTCCGCACTCACCGTGTAGGTAGCGCGGTTTACATTAAAATCAAGGAGGAATGAATGTGACTAAAGTAATGGCACTTGATATTGAAACTGCAAACTACTCACATGAGATTGGCGGATGGCAGTCAACACATATGTTTGACCCAACAGTTGTAGCAACATGGGATGGTGAAGAAGCACATGCTTTCACCAAAGCCGATGATGTTATCGTAGCAGACGCGCATATGCATCCTCTTCACCCAAGAGATTTAGGTGAACATCTAAAGAAGCATGTTGAAAACGGTGGTATCATTGTAGGACACAACATACGAGGCTTCGACCTACCCGTTCTTCGTGATGCGCTTGACATGCATTACGCCGGAGTTCTTCTCCACAAGAAAGAGTCTATCGTTGACACATCTTGGGAAGTTCGTAGCGCGTGTGGCAAAAGTCACCATCTTGATTCTCTATGCAAACACACACTTGGTGTAGGAAAAGAAATCATGGATTCAGCAGATGCGCCGATTGCTTGGAAAGAAGGTCGGCACGCTGATGTTATCAAATACTGCATAGCAGATTGCAAACTCAATTATGACTTGTTTCTTCATGGGAGGAATGAAGGCTTTGTAAAAAGTCGAAATGAGGAAACAGGATTAATTGAAGAATACCAGATAGGATGGTGAAGCCCAATGACTGAAGAAAGAAAAACAGGAAGAGAAGCACAAATGAGCAACATACGAGCAGCGGTACAAGTCGCTGAAACCGTGAGGTCAACACTTGGCCCCGCGGGTATGGATAAAATGTTAGTTGACGAGCGTGGAGAAACAATAGTTACCAATGATGGTATCACTATTCTCCGAGAACTAAGCACCGGGCATCCCGGTGCGCAAATGATGGTTCAAGCAAGTCAAACACAAGAAGAAGTATGCAAAGACGGTACTACCAGCGTTGTCGTGTTGGCCGGTCAAATGCTTGCACTAAGTGAGGGGTTACTGATGCGTGGCATCCACCCTCAAACTATTGTGCGCGCATTCCATAAAGCATCAAGACTTGTTCTGAATAATATGCCGGAAGCAGCAATGAAAGTTGAGAAAGTATCTGTTGCAGCAACCGCTTTGCGTGGTAAAGCATCTGAATCTGCTCTTGGGTTTGCAGCCCAATTGTGTTCACATGCGGCCACAAGAGCGAATGGAGATGCAGACCGTATTCGTACACTCACACAAGCAGGTGGAGATATGTCGGATTCGTACATACACAACGGACTTGTTCTCAACAAGACTTTTGCTAACCCAGACCATGAAGGTAAAGATAACCCGCGCTTGCTTATGATTGATGGTGGTGTTGATGGTTTTAATTACGAAGATGTTCAGATGCAAGTTAGCGACCCTGCTCAACTCGCACAGATTAGAGAACAGGAAATGCAAATCTTAGGTGAAGTCGCTCATTCTATCGGTGAGGTATGTGATGTATTGATAGTGCGTGACGGTGTTCATGAAGCAGTTGCAAAGTATCTTGATGCAAATGGTATTGGTGTTGTAAGCCGCGTTCAGCAAAGCGATATTGATGCGATTTCAAGAATCACAGGAGTTCCAATCCATCATCGTATTACAGATGTTGATGATGTTCATACAATAAATGGGTCAATCAAACCCATTCGTATTGGTGACCTTGACTATGTATCAGTTGAAGCGAAGAAGAGTGATACTATCACAATGATTGTTCGTGGTGCAACTCGACAAACGCTTGATGAATACGAGCGTGCGTTTGATGATGCAGTTGGTGTTGTGTGTCTATACATGAAAGACAAGAGATTGTACCCCGGCGGTGGTGCAGTTCTATCAAAGTTAGCGATGAAGGTTCGTAACTACGCTACTCATGAATCAAATCTAACTGCGCGTGAAAGAATGTGTATGGAAGCGTATGCTGATTCACTTGAGATTATACCGGCGGCTATTGCCAGCAACGCGGGTATGGACCCACTTGATGTAGTCATGGAACTAAGGTCTGCGCCGTCTGAGTTTGGTATATTCATAGATTTTACAGGTGAAGGCAACATATGTAATACGAAGAATGAAGGTATTTGGGAACCAGCCGCGCTTGTTGAACAGATAATCAAGTCTGCTACCGAAGTTGCTTGCTCGATTCTGCGCATTGATGATATAATTGCAAGGAGGGGTGATTGATTGGACTTTGTTGTAATCTTCCTTACGGTAGTGTTCATCATGATTGGTGTCGAGATAGCACTGTTTACGGTTGATTACATAACGCGCAGATTAAGCAACATACCTATTCCGGGTTCTGCTGAAACTCATGAAGAGGAGTAGTCATACCTGCTCGCTTGGCTTGTAATACCATAGCACGCTTTCTTGCAATCTTGGCCTCTTCATCTGCTTGTGCTTTAGCCCGTCTTTGCTGTTCAGCAACAAAATCTGTTGGCGCAAAGGCGGGCTGTCCGTCAAGAGTTTTCTGCCCTTCAACAAACAACTTCTTTTGTTCTTCTTTGACTATCACCATCTTAACAATAGGTTTAGGGAATCTTGTAACAGATTCGTCAATGAATGGGTGTCGTGGACTATCGCGTTGACCTAATGCAGTTGCCTCCGCTTCTTCATGTGCATCTTGACCGCCGGGGAATTGACCTTGATATGCGCCTATTTCGTGCGCTCTCATATACCAATCTCTTTTCTCCTTCTCACTCATAGTGTCAGGTAATTCATTCCTTGCAGCGCGTATGTCCGGGTCCATCGCTCTATGTGTTTCCTCATGTGTAATGGTAGGTGCTACCACTTCTTCAACGAATGCATCAGCACCCCTTTTAGCCGCATCTATATTTTTAGGATGGGCAATGTTAATCTCCGGTGGTCTTACAGGACTTGCTCTTGCTCTTGCTAATGGAACTGTCTTGCCGGTTCTTGTTGTCTGCATAGGGTTACCGTCTTCATCATGCGACTCCGGCTCTTTGGAATAATAACTCTTGACGATGCGCACCATCTTGAGTGTTGAACCTACTGATGGATGAGAGCGCGCTCTGTTAGTATGAGGGTCTTCGACAACTATCTTTCCTGTCTTGGTGTGGCTCATATCACCACCGCCTTTACCAGCAACTCCGCGCTTGCGACGCTCCCTCTCCAACTCCCGTCGGTACTTCTTACGCGCGGGCGTGGATTCGTATTCTGTTTCGTACTTGCGCTTATGGGCTAAGGCTTTAGGTGACTTTGCTTCCTTCTTCACATAATTAGCATCATTTGGACCGGGGATAGGTGGTTGGTTTGGAAAAATGTAACCATATGGGTTGGTAACTCCTTCTCTCGCCATCTTCTCCCAAAATCCTCTCGACTCCGGCACTATTGTATTTATTGGAGTCATGAATACTTCACCCCCATGCATTTCTTCCAACTCTCTTCTAAGTTGATTCAAACCCTCTCTTCCAAGTCCAGCCTCTCGCATATCATCCCTTGTACCGAAGTGGTCTATACCGTAGTGATTCTTACCTAAGTGTTTTATTCCCGCGCGCACATTGCCTTCGGATGATTGGAAAAAGTGAGTGAAGTTATCATTTTTCGTTCCAGTGTATTTTTTATTTTCAGGGTTTAATGGACTACCTTTGTGACCGGGTTCGTCTAAGCGTCGGAAACCAAAACCGTGTTCATTTCCTGCAATGCGCTTGTCTGCAACATTTTTTGGTAGGGTTAAAGGTACTTCTTCACCCATGTTGATTTGACGCATTCTTGTCGGTTCTTGGTCTTCACCCGTAGCGTCACGAAGATATTGTAGTAACGCTGCGTCCCTATCAACCCTGTCATACAAAGGTGCTTTAAGAACATCCCACCAATCCATGAGTTTCACCTCACTTTTCCATTACTTCTTTTAACAAAACCCATGCTAAGTCTATTGGTGAAGTTTCATCTTCTGACCTGCGGTAACTTTCACCATATTCAGAGCCGCGAAGGTTTTCGTTTGCCGACTCTTCATCATCTTCCGGTGTTGGAACTGATGATTCTTTATACGGTTCAGTAAACATTGTTGATGGTTCAAGATGAGCAGGTCCACCTGTCTTGTAATGAGCAAACATATCCGCTTGACTGTTATCCGTATCAAACAATGTTGGGAACTTAGGTTTTGCTAAACTACGCGCACCGTCACCTGCACGCCCAAGTCCTTGTCCCGTATGTTGAGCATGAATTGCTCTCATTGCTTCTTCCATAGGATTCTTATGATGGCTGTATAGATTCAAGTAAAACCGTAGCATTTCATCATCTAAAGGCGGCGCATCTCTTCCATCTAACTCTTTAGTACGCGCATCTGCAACTGCATCCGAGTCTATATCTTCCTGTTGAGAAGGTGGAATGTAATAGTCGGGTAAATCTCTTTTCATCTCCGGCATTGTGTCCTTTGATTTTGTTGCAAGTCTTTCTATTCTATCTTTGAAAGGTATATCAAGAGGCGTTTCTTTATCCATGAATGAATCATAAAACTCTCTTACAGATATTCCCTTTCTTTCAAGAAGTTCTTCAAGTTCTTTACTTTTCAAACCACCCGCTACTGCGCCTCCTTTGAATTGCTTTGCTGCTTCTCTCTTTCTTGATTTAGCATCTTTACTTTCTGCTCTATTATCTGCACTTCTTTGAGCAAGTGTATTTATGCGCTCATTAAAATCCATGAATGGGTCCTTTTTGTAATCACTTTGAAACTCAGAAATATCAATGCCTCTTTTCTCAAGCAATCTTAGAAGATTCGGGTGTGGGTCTTCCAAATCTATGTAAGTGCTTTTTGCACCGTTTAGTAATTTTGGAATGTTTAACTTAGTATTAGCAAGCGCATCATCTAAACTCATGTTGTGTTTCTGTTTTAGATAATTTTCAAAGTGGTCTTTTGGTAACTTCATTCTCATCAGCGTATCATCAAGGTGGAATGGGTTATCGCGTAGTTTCTGCTGGAACGCGTGCTTTTGCGCTCTCTCCCTACCGCGTCCTCTTTGTCTTGGTTTTCGCGGCTCTTCCGCTTTCTTAACGCTATCTTTTTTTGGCTTTGCGCCTGCTGCAATAATCAAGACTAATCCTGTCTTTTTATTGGGTTTCTCAATGTTTTTTCTTTTAGCCATTTGTAACGACTCCGTGTTGTTTAAACTTAGGTTTGTTTAATCGTGATTCGCGCCAAAGTGCGTTGCACAATGGACACTCCCATATCAAGACACGCGACTCCTTATCATTAACATATCGGCCTTCAAGCCTACGCGCGAGAACTTTCTCATGACAGTCTGGACAATGTTGACTTAGACGCTCTTTCAATTGTCCCAAAACTTCCACCACCTTTTTTTCGTTTTGAAAATGCTATTAGTTACAACCTGTTCATCCATTATAATCTTTACATATTCATCCAACATCGCATCCATTTTATCACATCACGGAATCGGTCCACCCATCAAAGCAACTTGAATTGCTATTCTGTCAATAGCCTCTTGAATTGTAGCGGGAATACCCACAGCAGGGTCCCAAGCACCTGCACCCGGACCACCACCACCACCTATCGGATTAAAAACATCACCTTCTGCTTGACCGGGCTGAAGCGCAGATGCAGCCAAAGCACCTTGAGCAAGAGAAGCAAAAGAAGAAGCAGAAGTACCACTATCCTTGACTAACTTACCTGTTGTACCATCAAAGGCGACAAAGTTGTTATTAGTAGCAGAACCGGGGCCAACCACATCACCACTACCGCCGCCACCGCCACTCGCAGCAGCCCATTTAACACCGGATGCTTCTGCGCTATCAGCCGTCAAAACATGGTTGTTCGTTCCAACTGCTAAACGCGTGAGAGTGTTGGCGGCGGTTGCTACGAAGATGTCGCCCTTGGCATTAACATCGGTTTCCATGACTGCACCAGCGGCGGCAACATTGGTTGCGTCTGTGACATCCGCGCTCGCTTCAATAGCGTTGAGTTTGCTGTGGTCTGCATCAGTGAACACATTAGAATCAGTCGCCGCTTCAACAGCCGCGCGGATTTCAGCATTGCTTTGGTCTGCTGTCGCGCTCGCTTCAATACCGTCTAATTTAGTTTTGTCAGCACCCGACATAGAACCTGCCGCGCTTGTTGTTGCCGCGCTTATCCCAATTGTCCCTGTGGTTGTTATTGTCCCTCCGGTAATTGGTGCGCTTGTTGCTACACTCGTCACTGTTCCAGCATTAGCAGTAGCACCTGCGGTGATACCATCTAACTTAGTTTTGTCACCATTAGCGAATGGTCCTTCAGATGGAGGTTGTTGCGCGCTGTCAGCCTTTGCGCCTTGTGCGGCTGTCGCATAATCGGATGCGGCGAATGCTTTGACTTGAGCGAGGTTAGTAACTTCACTATCCATCAATGCACCTGCTGCTGTTACATTCGCTGTGTCTGTTACATCAGCGTTGTCTTCAATGTTGAGAAGTGTTTGGACTTCTGTTTTAGTAATACCTGTGGTGAACGCTGGTGTGCCACTGTTATCGTAAATCGCAGGGACATTGGCAATGATGGCTGATTGGTAATCACAACGCAACCATTCGCTTCCATCGTAAATGAAAGTAGCACGATGACCGGCAGATAGCGTAGCGTTTAATCCGCTTGGTGATGTTTGATTGTCAAACACGATTGAACCTGTTCCATCATTGCATACTTCAATGATGTGTCCTTCGGGGAACTTGTAATTCGCGCTTGCGTCCCTTTCGGGGTTTAGTGTAATTGTTACACCACCGTTTGGTGAAAGCATCAAAAATGAATCTCCGTCTGCTGTTAGCACCCATGTTCCGTTTGTTGTAAGAGCCGTGGCTGTCGCATCAACACCCATTCCTTGTAAGCGCACCGAGTAATGTCCCGTCTGCTCATTGTTGCGTCCAGCAAAATAGAATGAATCAGCCGCATGAGTTCCGCCTCTATCAGCACCGCGCGATGGTCCTTGTCCGTAACCTGCATCGCTACTGCTTGGTGGAGTTTGAGCAAAAGAACCGTATCTTGGGTGACTTACCCAATGTGCGTTTATTGTATCTGTGATTGCTAAGTCACCATTCTCGTTGTGTATTGCGTTTAGGTGAGCGATAGTATTGACACCATGCGCGCCACCATCTGTTATTTCTTCTGACGATTGCCCTGTTGATATTGAACCCACTGATAGCGGCACGCGGTAATCAGCAGACCCTTCTATGAATACACGCTTATCATTGATTTCGATTATGTCAATTTTGTTAGTTCCAGCATTCAGATACTTGACTCGTATTTGCGCAAGCACGACTGTTTTCATGTTATCTTGAGTTGCGCCTGTATCATAATCAATCAGATATTGGTTAGCAGCAGACGGGTATAGTCCGGTTGTTGTATCAACAGGACTCCCTGCTTCATAGTGAACTTTGTTATTACCACCGCTTGGTGCAACGAAGATTGTGTATATGGCTTCCTCGTTTGCGCTTAGTTGTAAAGCACCTGTTCCGTGAGAACCACTCTCAAGGTCAAGTGTTACTGTGTTACTAACACCTGTACCGAACTCGTAAAGCGCACCATCAAGCACGACAAAGCCGCCGCTTACAGTTAGAGTTGTTGCTGATGCGCGCACCATAGAACCCGGTTGATTACCACTGTTAGTTTCGTTGCGAGTTGAACCGTATGCACCATCTTCGTAGCGCAGTATTCCATTTCCTTGAACTCCCTGTATTAGATTTGTCAATGTTGTAGGAGAGAGCGAATCGCCATCTCGTAGTCCATCTTCACCGAGTGTGTTTTGCGCGGCTGTATGCCCTGCTATATTATCTGCTGCCATGTTTTAATACCCTCCATGCCTTCTTCATAGGATTTCCTTTGAAATCTTGCACCCCTTCAATTGGAACATCAATATGTCCTTCGGGGGTAGCGTTTTCATTAAATGTATTTCTTGGGTAATGCGGCACTTGCGCGGTTCCAAGTTGAACAGACATTTGATTTGGTTGCAATTGAGTTGGATTTTGAAGATAACCAACCGCTTCTTCTTTGCAAATATGACATTTCAAATACACAAGCGCGTTTCCTTGATTGTCAATAGCATCACATTCCCAATCATGAGAATCTTCGGTGCAAGGTTTTGCTTGTTTAGTCATTATCAAATTGTTTTCTCTTTGTTCTCCGCAATCGTGGCACTCAACATGAGCATAAATGCTACCATCAGAATTGTCTTGTGCGTCATGACACTCCCAATCATGACCTTCAATTTGACAATCACTCATCATGATACCTCCAATATGAATGAGAAGCGCACTTCATTTTCTGCGCTTTTAGTTAGTGAATGAATATCCGCGCGATACACAGGAACAAACTCGCCTGTGCTTGCGTCTTTGTATTGAAGATAGATTTCTTGAATTGGTTTAGCAAACACATATGATGCGTTCAAACTACCTTCAACAAGTATGCTTGTGTCATCTATTATCCTAACGCGAGGAACTATGCGTGCTAATGTGCGCGCACCGCCATCTTCTGATGTTGCAACTGTTCCATCACTACCAACATGAAGTTCGTTAACAAGCGTAGCAAGGTGTTCAACCAAGCGGCGTTTAACAGTGTTTAGCATTGGCATTACTCTAACCCCCGTAATTTGTTAAGACGCGATTCTAAGTATTGATATGTTTGCGGTGCGTTCTGGGGTAATCGAGAAAGTCCTGTTCCCAAACCTGCTGATGGGATGACAATTTGTTTACTGTGTGAAAGTGCTTGGTTAATATCTTCATCAATCATACGCACATTTTCATCGTATGTATCATCAGTCCACATCGCATTCGGGTGCATTGATGGTGCGTGTTTTGTTCGGATGCCGACTGCTTGAGGATGCCCTCGCATATGTTTGGCTTGTCCTCCGCGTCCTTTTCTTTGGTGGTTATCCCCAAACAAGAAGATTTTGTCGGGGTGTTGTCGCATTGTGTCATGGTCTATCCAATCCATCGTAATTGCTGGTTGAGGCAAGTCTTCTTCAAAATCCGCAGGTAATGAAGGCAATTCTTCTGTTTTGAGTATAACCCAAGCCTGTTGAAATGCGTTCATCAAATCTTCCTCCTTATTCTCAAGCCTTTCGTGGTTCTCATTTCATGGGCGCGGGGTCTTAGCATACGCAAAGCCCCGATAGTTGAGGGTATAGCGGCTCCGCTGATTAGCGTTACGCTTGTAAAGGAAGTCGCTGTTTTCGCGCCGTATGATACAAACGACTGCTCATCAAGAATTAGATGGCCGCTATCCGCAAATCCATCAGTGCTGGTAACGGTGATAGCCCCCGCTGCGTATGAGCCATTAATGCGCGGTGTGATTCCAAACCCAAGAGCAGACCTACCTGCACCGTAACCATTGTTTCGATGACCCAATAATACACCCGCGTGTATGTCAACTCCTGTGTTTGTCGCGGATGTTTTAGTTCTCGTTAATTTACTGATGACGGGTCTTACATCTAATTGACCCCGCACTCTCAAGTTAGCACTACCTAATCCGCTTTTGTTTATTGTTGTAACTTGTTGGCTGTTATCGGTTGCTTGCATTTCGTCTGCCATGTCAGCACTTTCACCAAATGAGTTGATGACTGATTCAAGACCCGCTTCATAAGAAATCATTTGGAAATCAGAAGTACCATCCGATTTGTGTTCTAATTCAATTATTGCTTGTCGAACATTACCTATCGCGGATTTGTATTCAACTACATCACCCGGTTGTATATCCCATGACATTGCGTGCATTCTTGATTCCAAAGCCCCTTGAGCCTTTTTATTCAAACGCAATAACTGACTTGCGCTTGTTCGTGCTTTGGATTCATTGTTAACTGTTGGGTCGCTCACCTTCATTTGTTTAATCGAACCATGCTTCTTTTGCTCTTCCGCATCATCCACTTGAACTCTTATCGCATCATTCAGTGCTATACCGTTACCTTGCACAACAATACGGTTTGCAACCCTAACCATAGGGTCAATCTTGGTTTTACCGACACCACGCTGCGCGCCTAACTCACGGTCTTTCATATTGAATACCTTTGGAGCGTATAGGAAATTACCAAATCTGTCGTAATACATTATGTAATGGTCGTGTCTTGCAACATATCTAATCGCGGTAGGTAATACAGTTGTGTGAAAGTTTTGCGCTATGAACAATGTGCTGATTCCTTTTGTTTCAACACTGTTCAAACCATGCAACGCTTTTGTAAATAATTTTTCAACTAAGTCTGTTGTTCTCAACCCGATAGATAATGTTTGACCTGCGCGAACATGAGTAGTTCTATTCATTGAAAAATCAGTTAAACTCTTGCCTTTCATGTTCGTAAGATGAATGCGCGCGCCTTTCGATGTTGCTGTTATTGATTTAGTTCTTAAACGCAATGCTGAATCTTCGTCTGCTATTAATAACATAGGACGCGAAGAAGTATCACTAAGTTGTTCACCGTTGAAGAACGGCGCATCTTCATGTGTTTCATGCGCTAATCGAACAGCAGACTGCTCTTCGCTCAACCTATATCTACGCTGATGTGTTGGTTGAAAATCCCCTTGGTTCGGTTTACTCACTTGTGTTTTTTTACTCAAGTTTTGAGTTGTTTCGTAAATCACATGGTGTATCGTATTATCAACAAATGTAGGTTCTTCTGCTAATGCACCTACTTCATTGTGAACTTCTTTGAGGCGACCGCTTCTCTGCTTTACATAAGATGAGTTTGTCGGTGAAGGAACACTATATGTTGTCATGCACCCACCCCGTTATCAGTTCTGTCACCTTCGTTAGAATGGTCGCTTGTGTTAAGTTTGTCACCCGCGTATAGCGACTGTGTGTATCTTGGTTGCACTGTAAAGTCTTCTCTAATAAACTCCTTTCTGCCTTCCGCAACAGACTGTCTTCGTGCAGCGTCACCACGATAATGTTGTAGTGTATTGTTAGTTACAATCATGCGCGCAACAGGTTGTGTTTGTAATACGGTAAAGTCTGATGCTTCATTACCCGGAATCTTTGGTCCTGTACTTGCTGGCGCAGATGTGCTGGATGTTAGAGTGAACAGATAAACAGGCGCATACGGAGGATTTGTAGGTGCAGGGTTAGTGTTTCTCATGTAGTTTGAGGCTGCATCAGCAGCGCGAGCGTTAGGTGCATCATACACAAACACACCATACCTACCTGCTGCGGTTGCAGATAATATATGACTTGTATCATCTCTAAACAATTCAATGTGTTTGTTGTCAAGAACTCGCACAGGTCTAACAAGGAACTTGATAGTTGTGTCTTTTGTGTTAGTCTTGTAAGATTTGGAATTGTGGTCTGTTGTTTGGTAAGGGTTTGATGTTACACCGCTTGACGCACCCCATTGGAAATCATCAATAGTTTGCCCGTCTGATGATACTTCTAACACATATGTTCCACCAATAGGAGGAATACCGTGTGTAGTACCAAACTTGAGAACTTGTTTTGCTGATGAAAGATTCAGAGTGTGTAAGTTCAGATTATCAAGCGTGCGGTTAGCGGTACTTACACCACCGGCAAGAATGAAGCGTTGTCCCACTTGACGGTCTGTGTGAACGCTTGTTGCTTCTGTACTTGCGATAACATATCTCGGTGATATTTCACCGTCGTTCTCAACAACACTCATGCCGTCTATTCCAATACGCGGTTTTGATTTTGCAATTGGTTCTTGCATGAAAGTAAAGTTTGATTTTTCAATGTTACTTCCAACATTTGCTTCGCGTTTAAGCAACCCATCACTACCAGCAAGTTCTAAGTTAGCACTGATTCCTCTTGGCACTTCAGATGGTTGTAATTCATTATTAGCAGGTCTTAACAAACCTCTTGTGAAAGGTGGTTCGCTTGTATGATGTGATAACATTAATCCAAATGGACGCATATCTTCTGATACATCTTGTAATATATCTTCATTGAAGTAAGTTGGATAGCGCACACCACGCCCATCACCACGGTCACCAACACGCTTTGCGGTAGCAGGGTCAAAGAAATGTTGAGCAGCGCGTGCTGGTTTAAGGCTACTGTCGTTATACATTGTTTCGGCACTCTTGGTTCTATCTGTTGCGCGGTAAGCATCTTCCGGGTCCCACGATGGACGAATACCAAATCCGCGCACAGGGAATCTGCGAACATCTTCTCCGGTAGTATTACCCCACCAATCAATCATATAGTGCGCTTGAGCCAAAGCAAGGTTTACTCTTTGGTCGTCAACATCTGTTCCGGCTTTGTGACCTGTTGGTGTGTCCGAATGGAATTGTCTAATAGCAGTAGTTGGATTTCGTATGTTGCGCACAGCACAACCAAACGATTTTGTCATTCTGCGTCCATCGCTATATCTTACTTGTTGACCTTTCAAATCGCTACCGATTAATGCGGATGCGTTAGTTTGTCTTTCAATAATTCCAACATATGATGCGTTAGTTGTAGCAGTAGGTGTAGTATTTGCTGCATCGGTTTGTGTGTTTGTACGCGTTGTTTGCGCTGCACTATTGATAAATGGTCCTTCTGCTTGGAAATGATAGTAAGTGTGTGGGTCGCGTAATGCTTGGTTACTCTTGATAGCCCAACGCGGTCTATTGTATGGTTGTCTTACTGATATTCTGTAACCCCACCCTGCTTGTTTCATTGTGCTTGCTACGGTTGCTACCGTTTCAGTCATAGTTTCAACATTGGCGTTTGCAACAGTTAGACCCTTTGCATCACTAACTTGTTTGATATTAGGGTCATCCCATTTGTTTCTCCAACCGGGCGCGGCAGTTCCATACAATGTAAGCGAACTCATCTGTGCGCCAAATCTATGACCTCCCGGCCAAAACGCACCAAAGTTATACTTGCGCGATTTGGCATCCGTACCTGCTTGGTTAACTAAAGTCGCTTCTCCATAAGCGTCAGATATTGTTCCGCTTACATCGTTCAAAGATTTCATGCGGAACTTGAATGGTCCATCGCTCATAGCATATGCAAACTCATGATAGTGTACCATTTCAAAGTGTTCGGGCGCGTGGTTGTAGGCTTTCTTGTCAACCGCGGGGTCATTCTTAGTTGCTCGGTCTGTTTGACTATCGGAGAACCAAGTCATCGGGCGACCCAAGTTGTAGTGCCACATACAAAGATACGCGTCTGGTAAATGTAGGCTGTTGGTATCTCGCGTTCCCGATAGCAACTGTGGTAAATTGCGCGTAGCCACGCTTGCTTCTGAATTAGTGTAAATCTCACTCGCGTTGAGCGTGCTGTGTTTTGATTTGATACGAAGCACTTCATTGTTAGAAGCAGCCGTAGTAGCAGCAGCAGACCATCCACTTGTTACAGCAGTTACACCATCAAATACAACAGGACCATCTGCACCTACGCCACTAATGTAGCCTCTATCAGTATATGTTGCAGTCTGTTCATTACCATCTGAATCTATCAAAACAAGTTTTTGAGCAAAGTAACTCAAACCAGCAAGCGGGAATAGTGTGTTGTTGCGCACATACAATTTGCTGTTTCCACTATCCCAATGTTCGACAACAGCAGTAGGTGTAAGTGATACAAGATATTCAGTATATACATCAAGATAGTGAGAAGGATAACCAAGCATTGTTGTTTGAACACCAACTCCACCAAGCGTTGAACGACAGAACATATAGTAATCATCGGGATGATATATTTCAGTGCCTTTCCACGGCGCAGTTGATGTAAATACAGTTGAGGAAGCAAACGCTACACTCCACCACGGTACTGTTACAGTGTGACCCGGCGTTGAACGATGGAACATATTCGGATGATAAGGTAGTGAACGGCGAGTGAATGCACCGGACGATGTAGCGTTCACACCAAACGGATTATTCAATCCAAGTGTAGGAAGATTAGCAAATTGTTCGCGCGTTGATGGGTCAATGTCAAGTATTATTTCGTTAATGTATATTTCACAACCGCGCACATCTGCCATTGTTGCTTCTGATAAAATCAAGTCACCTGCTTGTAATGCAACTACCGTGGCAAACAATTGGTCGGTAAGCGTTTGTTTGGTAGTGTTAGTTCCACTTGGGTCTTCCGGTGCATCGGTTGAAGTAAAAATTGTATTAGCATTATTACCCATAAACTGTTTACTATACAAGTTTGGTTGGATAACAATTTGATACGCACCAACTTCTGCGGGGTCGGGGAAGTTCCATTCTGTATTGTAGTTAGTTCCACTTTCAAGTTGTATGCGATGTCCACCTGCCGCGTTACATGATGCGCTGTCGTCAGCGATACCATATCCATCAAATCGTATTTTAGTTTCAGTCAACAGTGTAAATCCATCGCCGTGTATGTCACTCGGTGGATTAGGTGCAGTTGTACCGGAGAACCATAAAAGAGGGTTCTGTATTGTCTTGCTTGAATCAGCATCAGTTGCACCAAAACAAGCGCGGCTTGCTTGGTATATTTGCTGATATTGAGGATGAGCAAAATGACCCGGCATCGTAGCCATAGTTGGCATAACATAGTGGTGACCCATACGCGGTAGTGGCATTGGTGTAAGTTTGTTAGCCGCGCGTACAACACCAGCAGGGCTTGTTCCGGCTGATACGCTACCCCAATCGGTATGGGGTTTATCGGGACTGTTACCGCTTACTTCTGCATGGTCGCGCAACCGGCGTGCAGCAAACTGCCTTGTTGAACCAGCGGGAATATAGAATGATGGTTTGATACTGTCACCAACAGACCATTTGAAATCGGGTGAAAAGACAACCTGTGTGAAATTACTTCCACTTACATTCTCAAAAGAAGCAATTGTGCCATTGATTGACAAGAAGTATCGACCATCCGGTGTAGGGTCTTGCTTCCAAATGTCAGCAGTAATGGCTGTGTTAGCGGTAATAGTATCAGTTCCAACTGCGGTAACTGTAAGTTGGTTAAGCGTCATAGTGTTGCCAATAATTCGTAATGGTTCACGCTCGGTGTATGTGTAACCCATCTTGGTTATGTGGAAATACAACGCGCGGTCATGTGGTTCATATGATGTTTCAAGTAT
>Ga0098038_1000308_pt1 | contig 22595 bp, 36 predicted proteins | sample 5B_taG_FD_75051 | JGI IMG/M metagenome (GOLD analysis project Ga0098038, IMG submission 75051) | Marine viral communities from the Subarctic Pacific Ocean - 5B_ETSP_OMZ_AT15132_CsCl metaG | ecosystem: Environmental > Aquatic > Marine > Oceanic | place: Pacific Ocean | collected 2015-01-08 | reverse complement strand
TTTATAAACTGGATAAACTTGTCAGTATCGACATTCCCATCCATTATAGAATTTCTTATTAAATCAGTACGATTTATAAAAAGTGTTGTTGCCATAGTTTATTTCTTTTTTTTCTTTTTACCAAAACCCATTTTATCCCAATATGCCTTTGTGTAACCTTTGTATTTCATATCTTTTGGTGCAACTGGTACTAATTGGTCATTTACAGGAAATTTAAACCCTAATGACTTTGCTTTAGTAGTTGTAACTAAAGATTTATCTCCATCTAAAGTCAGCATATATGTTTTTCTAAACCATTTGTGTTGGCATCTTGCACCACCTTTATATAACCATATTGAATAAGTTGCAGCACCCTTAACACCAAATCCTGGATTAACAGGTTGTTTACCCATTTTAATGATGTCTTCTTTTCTGTATATTCTTTTGGCTCTAACCATTGCTTTACAAAACTTTCTACCATCATTATCTACTTTTAATGGTGCGTATTGGTATCTAACCATAAATTTTTGTAATCCTGTTTGTTTAGTAACTCCATCTTGTGCAGATTTTCTGTTAGGAAATGCCTGTCCTGTTCTTACTAAATTTACTATTTTACTAAGTGTAGATTGTTTTGGTTTTTCTTCATTTAATTCTTTGATTAATTCATCTTGTAAATCATCATTTTCATAATCAACTTCAGAAACATCAATTAATTCATAATTTTCTAAAAGATCAGCTTCATCCTGTCCATATTCTGATAATTGGTCTGTTAGTTCTTGTAATTCATTTTCTTCTGTCAATTTCATTTCAGACAATGGAACACAATTAGGAACTTTTTTTCCATTTTTCATTTTAGTTCCTATCTGCTCATATCCATCCCAACAAGGTGCTTTAAGTTCTGTATGACTTTCACAAGGCATATAATAAACAACACCTTCTACTTCGTGTTCGTGATAGCCACTACATCCCTTTTCTTCTGCTACCTTTACAGCTTCTTCTATTGTGTCATAAGCCTTTTGACCATCAATCATTTTAAGTTCTACCTTATTAAATTCATAGCCAGTTTCTTCTTCAATATCTTCCTTGTCTTGTATTGAACTATCAACCTCAGTAAATTCTAGTGGCTGTAAGGTCGTAAAGTAAAGGTTTAAAGCAATATCATTGTATGCTAGTATTTGGTCAAAGGAATCTATTAAAAGTTCCTGAAAAGGTCTAATAACAGTATTATCCATAAGTAATGAAGCAGTTTTTATTTCATCTGCATTATTACCTAAACCAGAACTGTCTTTTATACCTAATAACATAGGACTAACTACTCTGTGTGCTACCATTATTTTTTTTGTAGCTTCTTCTGAAAGAAATTGATACTGATTGTGTGCATCAGATAATTGAACTGGTGTTATTTCTGCTTGACTATCCTTGTTGTCATTGAAAGCAAGAATAAATTTACCTGCATTACTTGTTCCTGAAAACTTTTGTGCAATCTTTGTTTCTATTAATTTACGTTCTTCCTGATTTGGTGTACCATTATTAAAATTTATAAGCATTGATGGTGCTAAACCATTCATAATGTTATTCAAATGATAATTAGATACTTCTTCTTCTAATTCTGCATATTGTAAACCACCTTGATAGTCCACAGGTGAATAGTAATAAAAACCAGACTTATAAGGTTTAATGTAATATATCTCTATATTTTCCTTAGACATACCAAAAGCAGGTATTCTTAGTGGAATATCACTTCTTTTTATATTTGCCCAATCTTTAAAATAGTAATATGCAGGTACATCACCTTCATCATTGCATTTTTCTGCCCTTAAAGTTTCTATTGGCATATGTGCTAATTGTGCTATTTTTTTTCTGTCTTTAGTATATATGACTTGAATGGCACATTGACCCATTAATTTAAGATCATAACACAATTTTCTAACAACTTCTTTTTTAAATAAAGAAATCATTTGTGCATATTCATTTGGTTTTTTGTTACCATTAGTAGCATTTAGTCCTTTACCATAAATAGCTTGACTTATGCCATTAATTGCTGCATTATTTGTAGGACTTCCATTATATCTGTCAATTAAATACTGAAAATAGTTATTATCTGCTCCATATTCAATCCAATTTTTACCATTTACTTCTTTAATTTCTGGACTTGTGTAAGTGCTTAAATTTACAAAACCAAATTCTGATACTTTTGAAGCCTTTTTAAATTGACCCTTAGCATTTCTTAATCTTATTTTTTTCATATTACTATGTATGTATTATCATACCCATCGTATGTTATATATTGACCTTTATTTATTTCGTAATGGTCATTCTTATTTAATTGATCTACATCTTGGTCTGTACAGAATACTCTATCTTTGTAAATATCATCTACTTCTTCAGTTTCCACATTCCAAATTTGGTCTGATATATTCCAAAAACTATAATTAGTATTCCAATAATTGTAATCTATGTATAATCTTAAATCATAGAAGTGATTTTCTACTAAGATAGGATTAAATGTTAGATTAAAGTTAAGATAATTTCCTGAAGTTACAGCACTAGTAATATCATAATATTTAATAACATTTGTACTGTCATCACGAATAGATACACTAAAAGCATCAGTATATTCTCTAGGAATAACTGACAATGCTTGGGCAGTTGCTGATGTAGTTAATATAATCATTACTTATATAACGTAATAATACTAAGAATTTGTACAATCATTTAGGCAAAAAAAAAGCACCCTATTAAGAGTGCTTGATTTACAATTAAAAAAAACTATTATTATGCTGTTGGGTCAACTTGTTCAGTTGATGCTGTTGGTGTAGCATTTAAGAAATAAGGTGCTGTTTCTTCCATTCCTTCAAATGTTAGAGTAAACCCTGATAAATCTCCTGCTGCTGCTCCTGTTACTACAGTTCCACCTGTCAAATCCATTCCGTTTTCAAAACCACATAAGAAGCTATTGCCGTAGTAATCAACGACTACTGCGTATGGTCTAGATACTGCTAAAAGTTGCAGTTCTGCTTGTGTTTTTGCATCTAAATAAGTTAATGTTAAGTTTAAAGTTTGTGTGTAGAATGTTGTTCCGTTTTCTCTGCTACTTGTTACAGTAGTTTCTAAACTAGAATTTCCTTTTACATCATATTCAAACCATACTGGTGCTGGCGAACCATTTGTTATAGTTGCTATTTTGGTTGTTGAATCTACTGCAATTGATGCAATAGTCCCATAATTAGCAAACAAAACAGTTTTTATACCACCAAAAGCTGATTTACAAGGAATTTTTCTACCTGTTGTTAATGTACAAGCCATATTATTTATATTTTATTTATAAAAAAAGGCAAGCAGATTATTCTACCTGCCTTAATTTAGTTAATTAATTTTTATTTATATTGTACAAGGTCAGAAGCAATTCCAAACTGTACTGCTGAGGTAAATCTCATTACCATTCTAACATTGTTAGAAGCATCTAAGTCAGCCATATCTAAAACCTTTACAACATTTGAATCGTTAAGGATTCCAGTTCCGAAGTATAAGTTACTTCTTTGTGCTGCATACATTTTATCGTTGCTCATTCCTGGACAAACAAATATTTTAACACCATTTACACTTAGCGAACCATTGTTCCACCATTGTGTTCCTTGGTTATTAACACCATTTGCTCCTAATCCACTAGCTGCAAACCCACCTAATGCTTGAACATAAGCCTTAGCTGTTTTAGATGGAATGTAAATAAATAGGTCTTCTTTACCATATAATGATGATGGTATTGCATCTACTACTTTAGATAATTCTGCGATTACGTTTGCTGCAGTAATTCCACCACTTACTTTTGTAATTTTTTGACCTGTAGGAATTTGTGCTGCTGCTGCTAAAATTAGTTTTTCAAATCCATCAAATGAATTGTTAGAACTTGCAGTTGTATCTCCTTGCCATATACATAATTCTGTATTTTGTGCTACTTCTGCTGCCACGTGAGCAATCATAAAGTCAGAGAATTTAGGGGGTAAAGATTGACCTAAACCATATCCCATTTGTTGTGCTTCCCAATCGTTTACGAAGTCATACTTACATAATTGTAGGTTTACTTGTAATTCTTTTGGCTCAATAATTCTTTCTGTAAGTGTTACAGATGAATTTGGTACAAAATCACATCCTGCTGCAGTTACTAAAGAACCTGTTGCTAATTTTTTAATTACTTCTTTGTAAGCGATATTCGCTTTTACTGTTAATCCCCCATCATCAATTGTAGATGCTGAAAGAAGTGCTGCAGCAATATATTCTCCTGCGAATTCACCTGCATAAGTACTAGTGATATTTACAGTAGTTGCTAAATTTACATTTTTTAGATTACTCATTTTTTTTATTATTTATTTAATTTATTTAATACTCTATCTAGTGTCGTGTTAAACTTGCCTTTTGCAAATTCTACTTTATTTATTTTTTCATTTCCTGATTCAGGATTGTGTTTAATAGGCTTTACTGCAGCTTCAGATAATTCTTCTTTGCTAAATTCTTCTTTTACTGTACGAGATTTTAATCCTTTAGATTCTTCACCCATTTCTTCTTTTTCACTAAGTTTAGATTTAAGATCAGAAATAGCATCTTCTAGGTTTTGGATTCTTTTTTCCATTCCTTCCCAATCTTCTACATCAGCCATTTTCTTTTCATCTTTTTCTTCTTCATAGTCATCTTCTTTTAAATCTGAAGTAATTTCTTCTCCATCTTCTCCTTCTTTCTGTGGAACTTCATCAGATACTTCTCTAACATCTGCAATAATTCCTTCTTCTTCAACAACTACTAATCTGCCATCTTCTAGGATATATTCACCTACTGGCATTGCTACTTTTTCATCATCTGTTACTATAAAGATTTCTTTACCTTTTTCAAATGATTCTGCACTTACGATAGTGCCATTTTCTAACTTCATTTCTTCAAGTTTTACCTCGATGTTTAGAAGTGTTTTAATTTGATTTAACATTTCAGTTGATTTCATATTATTTATATAACGATTATTTGATTTAATTTTGCATTTTTAAGTAATTCTAGTAATAACACCAATACCTTGTGCGTGTATTGAACCATCACAACATTCTATTGAATATGTGTTGGAATCCCAACATAAACAGGCTCTAGAACTACCAGTAGGACTTGTTCTGCTAGGTATAAAAGGTTTTTTGTTTCTTGTATTACGCATTTACTATATGTATTTTTTATAATTTTTCATAAGTAAATTGAAAATTTCTTATTTCTTCTATTTTTTGATCCATATTATCTATTGTATTAAATAATTGTTTCAAACCTTTAATATCAGAATCTTTTACACCTAAATCTTTTGCTGCTTGTCTTGCTTTAGTTATTAATTTAGCAGATTTATCTGCAATACTTTCTGATTTATTTGCTAAACTTTTACTTTTATCATCTATTTTTTTTGCTTCACTTATTGCTTTTCTTATTTCTACGACAGCATTAAATTGTTTTCTTTCAGCATCACTAAGCTGTTTAAATTGATTTTCTAAATTAGATATGGCTTGAGCAATATCATCAACTATTCCTAATTCAACTTTATGATTACCTAATTCAGTTTTGTCTTTAGGCAATCTATTATAGATTTTATCTAATTCTTTTGGTGTTTTCATTTTTATATTAATTTATTTTATTTTTGGAATGTTGAAGGGTCTTTGAAACTATTTATTGTATTTAATACATCCTTAGATGTTTTTAAATTAGCTTCTATATTTTGATAATCTTTATTGTTTTTTAAATCTAATCCAAGTTCTTGACCTGCTTTTATAAATCTTTTTGCAATACCTTCTGCAAACTGAACAGAACCATCTAAGTCGCTATAAGCATCTATCATTGAAGAAAAAGGTTTATCTGCACCTGTTAGATAGTCTTGATAATTTTTCCAAGATTTATCAGCTTTTGATACTGACTTTAATAATTCACCACTTCTTTTCTTTAAATCATCTGCAATTCCTAATTCTACTTTTTCACCTTTAACAATACTTTCTATTTTATTAAGTAATTGTTCTGCTAATTTTTCTTCTGACATATCTTCTTTGATCTGTTCTTTAGGTCGTTCCATTTTATCAGCAAAATAGCCTTCAATAGAAAAACCTTTAACTTTACCTGATTTAACATACTCGTTCCATATTTCATCGTTATTAACTTTTACTGCTCCCATCCAAGTTCCTACTGGTACATCTAAACCATATTTTCTGGATTTGTCATTTACTTCATCTTCAACTATCCAAGATTCAACTAGTGTAAGACCTTTTAATGTGTCTTTGTGTTCTAGTGTTGAATTATTTTGATAGCCATTTTTTAAGTACATCTGTGATGCCTTAACTATAGTTTCTTTAGAAAAGAAGATATAATAATCACCTTCTTCCCCATTTCTATAAATAGGTTTATTAGGTATCAATAAAGCACCTAATAATATTTTTTTTTCTTTGTCTAACTCTGCAAGTTTTATTTCCTGGTTGTTTAAAGCAACAAAATCAGATTCTATAGCAGGACTTTCTACAATTGATATTGCATCAATCCCACTTTCTTCTTGTTCTTCATCTAGTATTAATTCTACTATTTTCATAATTATATAACGTATTTAAAATTAAGTTTTGTATTTATCCTATTGTTGCACCTTCTATTGTGTTTCTTTCTAGTGCTTGTGCTGAGGTTACCTCACTAGCAACAACAAATGCTTGTACTGGTTCTTGTGTCTGTCCACCTATTGCTTCTGCTAATTGATTTGTGCCACTTGCTCCAACTATATTAAATGCAGGTGGTAATGATGCAGGTGTTGATGGAGTTGGAATACTAGGAACAGATGCTGATGCTGCACCTGCTTTAGCTTTAGTTTTAGAAACTGCTTTTTTCACAGAACGCATAATTCCAACACCCTGTGCAATAGCACTAGCAATAGTAATAATGTTTTGTGGAAAACCAATCTTAGAACTTTCAGCTACGTTTTGTGTTGTTGAAACTGCTGCTGAACCTATTGCTTCTGTTCCTTTAAATGTGATACGTTTTAAATCCATTATAGTTTCCTTTAATGCAAGTCCTTGTTTCACTATTAATAAGGCTTGACCTATCCCAGATTCTGCATCTGCAAATTGTGATATAGCATCTACTACAGCTTTTTTGTCTGCTATCTTTCGTTTATCTAATGCTATTTCTGCATCTAAAATTTCTTTCTGTCTAGTTAAATTAGTTTGTCTAGACTGTTCTGTAAATTCATCTAAAGCAATTTGTGCATCAATTTTGGCTTGTGTTCCTGCTGTTGCATTATCTACTATTGCCTGAAGTCTAACAGATTCTTGTTCTGCTTCTAATATGTCTATTTCTTTTAAGGCTTGTAATCTTAATAATTCATCTTGTATTAATTCAGCATTAAACCTTTTTCTTTCTATAGATAATTTACTTTCACTTTCTATTTGTGAATTAGTTAATTCTATTAATTCTTTATCAAGTGCTAAATCATTAGATTTTTGTTCTGATCTGAATCCTTCTATTTGTGCCAAAACACCTAGCTTTTCATTTCTAGCATCTAGTAGTGCTATATAATCTTCATCTTTGCCTGTTAGTTCAAATTGTGCTTCTGCTGCTTTTAATACTGTTTCAGCATTGGCTAACATTTGCTTTTCTTGTAACTCTAAAACCTTTTTTAATTCGTTGTTAGCATTTATTCTGTCTTCAATACTGTTTCTTTCTTCATCTCTAATTTGTCTTTGCTGTTCAGCCTGTCTGTCATATTGCTCAATAAGACCCCTAGATTCTGCAGCAGCAATTTCAGCAGATTTTTTTAATTGTATATTAGTTTTTGCAGTTTCTATTGCAGCTTCTACACTAACTTCTTTTAATCCATCTACTACTTGTGTGCCTATTGCACCAACTTCAGTAACAGCTTCACCAAAATTAGTAACAATATCTGCACCTGCAACTACTGCTTCAACTGCTGTTTCTTTTAGGCTTTCTTTAGTTTCATCTATTGATTCATTTAGTCTTTTTATTGTTTCAGGATCACCATCACCAAAGAATGATTCTTCCCAAGCCAATTGTGCAGCCAATAAACCTAATTTAATTCCATCAATTGTTAGTTTTAATGGTGTGAAGGCTATAGTAACAAGACCTTTAACTACTTTTCCTAATGCATCAAAGTTTTCTGTGGCACTAGATACGTTTTTATAAACATCAATAAAGACATTAGCAACTTGATTAAATAAAATTTGTGCAGTTTCAAACACAACATTAAGGGCATCCATCACTTGTTGGTTTTCTTGTATAGCACTTTTGACAAATTCAAATGCTTGTTGTAGAAGAAACACAACACCAGTAACTTTAGCAATATTTTTTAAAGATGCACCAACACTTTGCACACCTTTTGCACCATCTTCAGCACTTTTTTCTACTTTTTGTAATGCTTTAGCAGTTTCTTCATTTGCTTTGACTACTTGTTTTTCTAACTTAGTATATTCCTTTTGGAATTCATCTAAGTTTTTAACAGCTTCTTTATATTTTAACTGAAATTCTACTTCTAGTTTTGTTGCCATTTTAATTTATTTTTTGTTTGCTTTATTCCCTCTGAAAACGATTCTGCTAATTTATATTTACCTTGAGCAATTCTAATATTCTCAGTTTCACCATTTACTATTTTTAATAAGTCTAATATATTTTTAATCATAATTTTATTTTAAGGTTGCCCACATAATATGTTAGTTATTATTCCGTTAGAATCTAAAGTCATTGACATCATATATGAACTGTCTTGACAAACTGTATCATCTTCTGTTGATCCTGTTTGAAAATATGTTCCAGAACTTGCTGTGCTAGTTAATGTTGCATTATTATACATTGTATCTCCGACTGATAAACTTGATGCAACACCTACAGAATAATTATAATATAAAGTTCCAAGTGAGCCTTGATACGATACACTAGGTAGCACCCTATAATAAGGTGTTCCAACATTCAATAATTCTAATTGACTTTTACCATTTGTTAGGTTTGTTGTAATTGAATTTATTTGATAGTTCTGTTGCCTGATTTGTATTAAGTCATTCAACTGTAAATTATGAAATATCTTTTGTGGTAAAATTGCATTAACTTTAATAAGCCTTCTACCAATATCAAAAACATTATTTATGTATGTACTATAATTAGTATTAAAAAGTGTTCCTAAATATTCAGAGCCATCATATTCATTTATTGCAGCAGTAAAATTAATATTAGTTTCATTTGTTGTTCCTACTTCTAAACTATTAGATGGTATAATATAATCATCCATAGCTTCTGTACCTGTGCCTGTTTGTAATGCTATTTCAGTTCCATTACTAACTTCTATTGCATAAAAAACTAAAGGTAATCCATAATAAGGTTCTTGATTATCATCAACAAAATAACCCCATTGTATTGTTGTTTCATTAGCAGGTGCTGATACTGCAGTATTAACATTAATTAATCTTTCATATAAAAGGTGTTCAAAAGGTATTTCTACTTTATAAATATTATTCGGTGCATCAAAAGTTGCATTATTTAATGTGTATTTCAATGTTCCCCATCCAATATTATTAAGTTGATTATATTGTTTTGCTAAAAAAGTTCCTAGACCTTTATATTTATATTCTATTTCTTTAAATGGTAAAGCAACATCTGTACTCGATTTTGTTACATCTAAATATTCATCTATCACAATAGGGGTTGCAGAACCAGATGCATAATAACTATCTAAGGTCTTAACTACTATTGTGCCTGAATTATCTATATAAGCAGTCAAATTAAACATTTTAAATAAAGATGTTAAGAAACTAATTATTGTCATTTCAGGTATTTGTTCAGGAATATTAAAAGGGGTTATCGTGCTACTTTGAAATGCAGTTGCATTTTTCCAAATATCAGTTCCACCACCACCACCTTGACCAGGAACAGCAACAGAAATAGTCCAAACTATATTATTTGCATTAAAAGTTATTCCATTAGAATCTAATGTTGCAACCTGTATACTATATTGACCTGCACCTAAAATTGTTCCAGATGTATTAAAAAAAGTTTGAGAACCTGTTACATTAGTTCTTTGGTCATAAATAGAACCATTTTTTAAAATCTGTATATTATATACTGTTGAATTATTTGTTGGTGTTACTGTTAAATCAGTTTGTACAATTTGTGTTGGGGATGTTGGTGCTATTATTTCTAATATACCAAATATAGAAGCAGTAAAACCTGTATTACCTGAAACCTTATACAATTCTTCTAACGCAACAAAATTTAAAGCTAATTGTTGAGTTGGTTCTACACTACCTTTTTTTCTGTGTAACCACATCCATAAATTATGAAATTGAGTGTTACTAGAATTATTAAAAAAATCATCAGAAAAATTTATTGATGGGTATTGTGATTCTATTGCATCAATAATAGCTTGTAATCTTATAGCAAACTTTAATTGATTCCATACAACACCATTTGTTCCACTAGTATTATGATAAAATAAATTCCCATTGTCATTGTGTGTTGCAGAATCAGAATTATAAAATAATCTTTGAGTATGTGTTATAAGTGGAATACAAATATTAGTTGTGCTAGTTAAATTAGCAGTCATTTTAGCTTTAACATTTGCTTTAGAATAAGCTTGATTGTATGTTGATAAACTAGGTAATGCTCCTAATTGGTCATCTCCTAATACATCCTTCAAATTTATTGTATTCCCAAAAAATGTAATTCTATAAGTATGAGGTATGTTTTTTTTTAAATCAACTCCCTCTAATTTTATATATCCTTCTTTAAATGGTATTGTATTTAATTCAATATATCCTGCTACTTTATTTCTAGCATCAAAACCACCTTGTATATCAAAATTGTAATAATGTTGGAATATCTTATTATTTACTTTAGATGCAGGTAAGGAAAATGTTTTAGAAAATTCGGTAAAGATTTTACTAATGTCTTTTACGTTTTGTATTGTTTGTGTAAAAGATACAGTTTCATCTTTGAATAAATCAACCCTTTGCGTTCCTATATATAATTGGAGTTTTTGCATTTATCTAATGTTGTTTATTAAGTCAAATGCTTCTTCAAAATCTATTGTGTATTCAATTAACCTATCATTGACTGATGTTTTAAATTTCATATTAGAAGTCTTTACAGTTACAGGTATAGTTTCATCAGCAGCAGGATTTTCTTTTTTTGGTCTTGTAAGCCATACATCCTCACTCAATAACAATTGCTCAAAAAACTGATTTGTATATTCAGGATAATAACCTGAACTTAAAGTATGCATTTGTTTACCTTGTGTATTGAATAATTTATTAGGTGCATTTTTTACTTCGTATTGAGCATATTCATCATCAGGATATTGTATTGTATTAGACTGATATTTTTCATTAGTTCTATTTAATGACCTGACTTCTTTTAAGAAAAACCATAAATCTTGCTGAACTCCATATCGGTTTATAAATGTAATTTTTCTACCCTGACCATATTTAGTACAATCAATTCTATTAATTATACATTGGTTACCTTGACCAGATGCAGAAGTTGCTGTAGTGCTATAAGAACTCACAGAATAACTTCCTGTTTGTGTTATGTATTGCACATATCCTGCTACTCCATAAGGAACAAAGATTTGCCATCTTGACCCAACACCTGTAGTATTAGGTGCTATTAAAAATTGTGCGCCTGTTGTAAAAGGTATTTCAGGATTAGAACCCTCAGGAAAATAACCATAGGCTTCCCATCCTACATCTGTATAATTAACAGTTGAACCTACTTGACTTCCTGTTCCATTTAATCCTGAGTATTGTTTTAGACTAGTTGATATTAATACTGTATCTGCTGCATAAGTAGAAGAATAAGTTATTTCTAAATAATCCCTGACAAGTTCTGAAATATCAAAATTGCATCCTGTGCTTGGACTTACATTTTTTACAAGTGTATAACGTAAAACTGTATTTATTGTTATTTTACATTCTACAGACTGAACACCTGATGATACTTGTATAAATTTATATTGTGGGTTTCTTAATGCTATGTTTGCCATAATGTTTATTTTTCACCATATACCATTCGACTTTCTAAGTCTGATATAAATGCCTTTTTAAATTGTAATTCATATTTTTTTATTCCTGCTTCAAATGGTTTAGAAAAAAAGTATGTTGGTTTGATACCTGCTAAATATATACTTCTAGTTATTAAATATTGCATTGTCTTTCTTTTAAGAAATCTACCTTTTTTATCTCTGACACCTTTTATGCTTTTTTGAACAGTCCATTTATTTATTGCTGCCCTTAATCCTTTAGACTTCATTGCACCAAATTTATAAGGACTATTAGGTGCTTGTTGTTTACCATAGTGTTTTGAACCTGATGGTAAAGCATTAGGGTTTTTTCCTTTTACACCTTGATCTACAAATTGAGCATAATCTTCCATTAGGAATTCTACTAATAATGCTTCCTGGTCATCTGGGTCAATCTTATAGTCTAATGTATTATATAAATTACCTTTGTTTTTAGGATATGGTTTTGCTTTAGATAAATTAGATTTAGCTTGTTGTATGACATACTTAGCATACTTTTTCATTACAGCTTCTAAATTGTTGTATTCCATTAGCAGATATATATGTCATTATAGATTACCACTTCCATATTTGCAGACCATCCTGCTAGTTGATTTTCAAATCTATCATAGAATGGCTCTAGTGTAGGATCACTTTGTAGCTGATACATATCTCTATATAAATCACCCATTCTTAATCTTTGTATTAGTTTATTTAATACTGATAATTGTGTGTTAAGAATATCCTGCTCATTGGCATTTCCCTTAAACCTATCTATAGTAAGTTCTTTAGATTGGTCAACAATATCCATTGCTAATACTGTAATATTGAATCTTAATACTTGTTCCTGATCTACTACACTATTTACAATAATATGACCCATAGGGAATATGTCTTGCTTGTTTAAATTAACATCTGTAATATCTCCTGTAGTTACTGTATTGATATTTTTATCTTCTAGCAACTGTTCTTTTATAGTTTCTGTTAATTGATAAAAACCCCTTATTCCTTGTTGGCTCATTTAAAATTCTTTTTTATTTGTTTTGCTTCTAATTCATTTTTGTCTTTCATAAATGACAACATCATTAAACAAGTGTGTACATTTAATTTGGTAATACTTTCAAATCTCGTAATATCTCCTTTAGCGAGTGAGTAAATTGATTGATACCAACCCCACTTTCTTCCAAAATTTGTTGATGCATCGAGCTGTCTATTTCCTGATTCTCCAAATAGTTCACCATAACTGTCGATAAATCTATCCCTAGTTGATACAAAAAAAAAATTGACCCCAGAACTATGTCCATAGAAATTTCATCTAAATTTTCTTTAGAATTTACATCATAATCTTTAATGATATATTTATCTCCCATTTTGTTTTTTACAGGTCTATATAATACATTCATAGCAATTAACATATTTTCCCAATCACCAATATATGTATCTAAGTCAATATATTCACCTAAAGAAATAGCATCAAAATCTGGAACAATTCCATATTCAATATTATTCATAGTAAATGTTCTAATTAATTCTGGCTTAGAATCAAACATAGTATTTAAAATGTGTACTATTCTATCAGCATCAGACAGCTTTAATAGTCTAACTGACTTAGCATCTAGATTGCAGAAGATTTCAATCATCTTACATTGTAAGAAATAAGCATCAGTATTGTTTTTCTGTATTTTTAAAAACTTCTGATACTGTTTTAAAGATATTTCTGACAGACTGTTAGGAATAGTTAATTCAACTTTCATATATATATAACGGATTTAATTAAAGATTTTATAATATACTAAGATAATAAAAAAAGGGCAGCCATTTCTGACCACCCTATCAATGTTGTAACTTTTCCCAAGTTATTATTACAACATCTTATTCATTTCTATTTTCTTGTGCATAATCCCATACTTGCGAATGTATTGCATCATCAACCCAATCCCAATAAAAGTCAGTTATATCCATTCCGTTTAAAGTAACTTCTAGTATTTCTAAGTCGCTTTCAGGTGGGTTAAAATAATTGCCATCATCCCAATAATATTCATAAGAAATATTTAAATTATAGTTAGCTTCTTCTACATTGTATTCTCCTTTTACTTTCATAGTTCTAATTCTTTTAATTTTGTATATTGATCTTTTAATTCCTGAAGTTCTAATCTAGCTGTATTTCTTTCAAATCTAAATTTACTAATCATCATATCTTTTGCCATAGCATCCTGCTGAAGTCTAATAATATAGAAAGTAATATCTAGGTATTTATTAATTAAATTGTTGAGGTCTTTATTGTCAGGTCTAGCCTTTTGCCATTCTTTTAACTTTTCTAAGACCACTATTGAATTACTTAAGTATTCCAAGTTGTGTATGTTTTCTATTGCATTCATTAATGCTAAAATAACACAATTAAAGTTATTCACAAAATTTAATAACTTATTTATGAAATATAATATGTACCTCTATTTGGGTTCTGAAGTTGATAGCTTACTGCATACCTTATAGCATCTATGCAATGATTCCATTTATCTATTGGTGTGTTTGATTTACGTTCAAGCCAACAATAGTTGTTTAGTTCTTTAATAAGATTTATGCTGTTTGGTTCTATAATTAAATCATAGTCTTGTAGTAGTGAAATACCATAGGTAATTGACCCTTGACCTTTTATTGATTTTATTAGATTACATCCTTTTGCCTTAACCTCAGCTATCAATCTAGGTTCAGCAGAATCACCCACTATTAAATTAGTCTTTGCGTGTTTTAGGTTTAGTTGTGCAATCTGTGTTGTAGTTAGTTTAGGCAGATAAAAACATTCCTTTAGATAGATTATTTTATTAGTTGTGTCTATGTTAGTTTCTATCAATGTTGAACTGTCTGATGCAAATCCATAATCTTGACCAAATACTGAAACACCTACTTGTTTAAATTCTCCTATCTTCCAATTAGTAAATATCACACCCTCAGCTTTAGCTAACCATCCACCAAGCATTTGATGTCTATATTTTTCTGGTCTTCTTTTCTTGATATTCTCTATTTGAGTTAAATATGATTTAGATAAGTTTTCTAGATTGTCTAGATATGTTGTGTGTATATATGTTGTGTTGTCTTTTGTTGTGTTGCTACCATCCATCACACCTTTATCTTCAAAGAACCTGGAATATATCCAATGTTCTTTTGTAACAGGATTCAATATCAGTATTACTCTGTTTTGTTTTTTAAGGTTTCTAACAGACAAATCTATCTTGTCAAATATACTTTCATCCACTAGTTCTTCTGCTTCATCCATAACCCAAGTGCTAACATTAGTTAAAGACTTCAGGTTTGCTGTTTGATCTCCTGATGATGTTTTAATGCCTTTAAACAATATCTTACTGCCTGATAGTTTATTTATGATTTCATCTTTTGTAATATGGAAATGGTCTTGAATGTTTAAGGTTTCTATCTTGTCTATAAATTCAGGTATTATGGAAATATATGCAGATGCTAATGTAAACCTGGTAAATAGGATTGTGTGTCCTGCTTCATAGGTTAGCAGCACTAATTGTAGATTAATTGAAAAAGACTTCCCAGAACCTCGACCACCAGTTACAATAAAATATCTAGAAGGTGATTGTTGTATGGGTGCATACTTTTTATTAATATCTATCACTTAAATTTAATCAGGTCTTTGAAGTTTATATTAAAGCCTTCAGAAGAATTTATATCTACTGATTCTTTAGGTTTACCATATCTATAACCAAAGTATAATGACATTGCCCTAGAATCACCTTTTAAGACTTGCTGTCCTAGTGTTTTAATTACTTCATCATTATCAATTAGATTATCCATCTTTTCTATTAGCCTAACTTCATCAGCTTTTCTTGGCCTTCCTGAACCTTGTCTTGAGCCACCATTGTTTTTTCTTTTATCCATAATTATATTGTTCTGAACCTTCTGCGACCATCCCATTGTATCTTCTTGCTATGACCTAAGATATTAAGCCTGGACACTTTATGATTGTACAAATTTCTAGTTTCATTTAATTGGCTGTTGCCATTCTTGATTTCCATAATTGATATTTTATTGATTAATCAATCTTTACTATATAACGAATTTAACAATAGATTTTATAAAACAGTTATTTATTTGTTTTTATTTTCGGCTTGTTTTTGAAGTGCAGCCAAACATCTCCAGGCACATTTTGCTAAGTGAGGTGTTCCATCAATATCTAATTCATCTGCTTGAAGAAGATGTCGCATTAGTGCATCTAAATCATCTGTGGATTTGTTTCTATCCCAATGTAATGGTTTATTAGGATGATGTTGTTTACTACCTATATAAGACACCTTAGCTACCTCACAAAGTGCATCAGGAAAATATTTAATTAGTCCACTATATATAGGAATTTGTTTTCTTTTTTTTTGGTCTTTTTCCATTATAGTACTTTTTGTTTCCACTCCCAAGCCTTCATTAGTCTTTTAATGTTTTCTTCTACATCAGCAGTTTTTTCTTTTGGTATATCTCTAACTAATTTTACTAGTGGTTCTTTAAGTTTTGTTTCACAGGAATTACATTTATTTTCTAAGTAATGTATTCTATCTATTTCATCATAGTTTAAATCACTTTTAAATGAGAAGATTTTTTCTATTTCTTCAAGTTTTTTGTTGTGTTTTTTATACATAGAATATTGTCTTGTGCTATGCATAACTGTTGCGTGGTTCATATCTTTTCCTTGTGATTTAAAAAATACTGCAATGTTAGTCCATCTCATTAGTAATTTATTTCTTAGGATGGTTGCCAGGAGTGAACGATGTTCTACATATTTTCTTTGTCTTGTGTTTTTAAATATATCTAATCCTGACAGTTCTTTTATCTTATTAGCTATTTCAATAGGCTTCAAATTCATCATTGTGTTCTTAATTTTAAAAGGTTATAACATTCTGTATATTTCTGTCTTGCCTTGCCTTTATATTGTTTTTGGAATAACAAATATAGTTGTTTAGTGTATTGGTATTGTGTTTTGCAGTCTTTAAAATATTTTTTTGCAAATGCTTTACCCTTTCCTTTAAAGTAGTTTACATTGTCTGCTGTATCTCCTACTATCATTTGTTCGTAGAAGTTGTATAATGCTTCTTCTTCTGATATGTTAATTATTTGTTTGTGTTTGTGGTGGTAATTATAAATCAAGCAGGGAAACTGTCTGTAGTCTTTATCTATGCTGACAATCATTACTTCTTCTTTTCCAACTGTGTTGCTGATTTCGTACCAATATCTTGCTACCATATCATCTGTTTCAATACCATATCCAAATATGCTACTGTATTGATATTTTACATACTGATGCATTTCGTGAAGTAGTGGTGGTAATTCTTGTTTTTTTCTATTGGCTTTATATTTAGAAGTCAGTAATTTTCTAAAGTTTCCTTTGCTGCCATTAAATGTTATAATCTTATCTATTTCAAATTGTTCTTCCAGGTCATTTACTATTTTCATAAACTGATGGTCAAACTTAATTTTAGCATCTTCTATGTCTTCATAGTATGGATGATCTTCAGGATTTTCTTTTGACCTGTAACAACTAGCAAATATTAAGCTGTCTGCATCAACAAGTAGAATCATTTTTTTATTTCTTTAAAAACTTTGTAATTGTTTTCTTGTAGAAATTCTATTGCTTCTTTTATTTTTTTTTCTTTAACTCTAAATGCGTTGAAGATTTCGTTTTCGAATGGATGATTCATTTTTATTAATTTTACTTTTGATTTGTATGTAGTTTATTTCTTTAAAATATTTATCATTTAAATAATTTAAATATTTATTCATTTTAAAATATTATTAATAATACGATACATATAAAAAGACCTATCAAAGATATGCCAAATACAATCATATTACTTTCATACTGTTTATCAGACCTGCCTTGTCTTGATCTGTACTGTCTAACCTTTTTTTCTTTTTTCATTTCTTAGCTTTCAGTTTACCACTTTTATTTGTTATTTGCCAATTATAAGTTTGAGTAGTATCATCACAAGGAATAAACACTTCCTTATTATTTACAGGTTTTAGCTTATACCATTTCCCATACTTATTTTTTCTCCATAATGATTTTTGTTTTCTCATATTATGCGAATATCCAAAGTGATGCCCAAAATAGAACAAAGATTGATACTACAAATAATGCTTCTGAAATTAATTTTAATGTTTTTTTCATTGTTTTGTTTTTTTCAAATATAGAACTATTTGAGTTATAAACAAAATTTAATAACTTTTTTTAAGAAAGATTGATATTTATTCTACTGGCTTGGTTTTCTTTTAGAAGATATACATCTTTTTTTAATCTTCTTTTAGTCCACATTGTAGTGTCTGGACAATATTTTTTTATAGGTTCTGGCAGCTTGAGTGTATTTAACCAGAATAAGAAATTACCTTTAGGATCATTAACAAAATATAATTTAATAATCTTTTTATCTAAAGACATTAATGCATCATATTTATCTTTTTCAATTAATTTTTCTTCATAATACTTTTTTCGGAATTTCATTTCAATAACACAATCAAAACCTTTTGGGGTTTTACCTGCTGCATCCCATCTAGAATTTCCTTCACCAGTCCATTTCAAATCCCAACCATCTAAGTTTAGAATCATCACAACAGCCTGTTCCCACTTATTAATCTTCTGGATTCCCATTATCCCAAATTACATTCAAATCTTTAATCCATCTATTTACTGTTTTGGGTGAGCAGGTGCAGGGTTTATAAAAACTATGCTTGTAATATTTTGCGTGTAACTTGCAGACCAAGTCAAATTCATTGGCTGATAAGTATTGCTTTGTGTCCATTCTAAAGACTGTCCATAATTCAAAATCATATTTATTAAATTTTACCATCTTTTGATTTTAATTTCATTGAATTTTTTTCTACGTTTATCACAATTACATTTTGTACCTCTAAATGCGTGATATGTTTCTACTATATATTTTATACCTGTGTACTTGGTAATGTAATAAATTAAATCTCCTAATTTCATTTTTTGTATTTTTTATAAATTAAGTATAATATAACTGATGCACTTATGCAAATAGGACAAGGATGAAAAAAACCTATATTCATATTATTTTATTTAAGTGTGTTTTGTTTACTATATAAGAATCACCATATCCAAAATTTTTAATTTCTTTTAATTCATCAAATCTATTCCTGGATATTGATCCTACCAATTCTACTGTCGGTAATTGTAACCAAGCTAGAACATAACTATCAGCTATTTTCCTATCATATTGTTTTTTGAATATTAATAAGTCAGGTCTGTATTTAGAAGATGAAGTTTTTACATCAACACCATTATCAAAATCAGTTCCATCATCACCCCTACCAATTATAGATGTATCAATTTTTTTGCCAGAATATATAGAATAAGCTAATTCACCTAAAGCACCAACATAATGTCTATGCCATCCATCTTTAGTTTTAAAACAATTTATACTGTTTTTAGTTTCTGAATGATTCATAGAGCCTGACCTTTTTATTGCTAGGTCTTTGCACCATTGCATTTGTTCAGGAGTTAATTTTATTTTCATAATAATTTTTTGAGTTTGTCTTTAACTTTTCTGTATGTGTTATAAAGTGAGTAATACTGAATATAAGATTTTCTAGAAAATTCTGCAATACTTTCACCATTATTTATTATTTCAAATACTTTTCTATCATACCACCACATTTCATTTAATGCTTGTTTTACCTTTTCATAGCTTTCATCATAATTTACATCATTATTAATTAGATGAACATTGTCTAAAGGAATCATTGATATATTTTTACCTTTTCTTTTGAGGTCTAGAAATAGTGTTCTTAGTGTTTTAAATATGTAGTAGTAGTTGATTTCATCTTTATACATTATATCTAAGCCTTTTTCTAGCTTTAGTTGTATTTTGATATACATTTCTTGTGTAATGTCTTCTGCTGTTCTTTTATTGCAGCCAAATGTTTTAACAATATCTATCCAGGTATTGTGTTTATTTGCAATAAGAATCATTTTTTCTTTAACCATTACTTTTTAAAGGATCATATAAATCATCTACTACCAAAGGTAATCCATAATCATTAACTTCAAAACTAAATGTATCAAATGCATAGTTTCTACTTTGTTTACAATGCACAGTAATCCAGTCTTTATTTACTGTGTTCTGTTCAAGTTCAATAATTGTTTCTGATTTTTTGGCTAATGCTGATCCAAGATGTCCTGTCATTTTGGAAGTTCCGAAATTATTATGAATAACACAAATTATTGCACAATTATATTTTTCAGAAAGTTCCATTAATTTTTGAACACAAGCATTACAGCTTATTAAATCATTAACATCACCTACCATATCAGCAACTCCATCTAAACAAACTAAAGATGGTTCAGTTAATTTGCTCAAATAGTATTCCAAAAAATTCATTCTGTCTTTAAAAGGAATTGTTCTTAACGCAAATGTATTGTATTTACTAGCATCTGTTTTATAATCCATTGCAAATGGTCTAGAAAAGCAATTCTGTGAATGCCACCTGGACTGCTCTGTGTCTATGTGAACACAGTTTCCATTACCTCTATGACCTTTTAATTGACCACCATACATATTTGACCCACTTAAAAATACAGAAGCTAATAATGATATAAAAAAAGATTTCTTTGTTTTTGGTGGTGCAGCCAATGATATTATATTACCATAACTGCAAATGGGAATTGGAAGAAGTTTATCACCTGATCTTGATTTAATTAATTGTTCACCATAAGATAATGCTACTGGTGGATAGTCTATTTTTTCTTTTGTGTCTATATAACAATCTTCTTCAATTAATTGCATATATAGATATTGTTCTGTCTGTTTCTCTGTCATTGAATAAAGATAAAAAAAAAAAGGTACAGATTCTAAAATCCATACCTTAATTATTATTAAAAAAAGTATTTACTAGAATGGTAAGTCTGTTGTGTGTGCAGATTCTGTTCCTGAAATAATATCAAGTTTTGGTTCTTCACGTTCTGCTAGAACAATATTAGAATCAGTCCAAACAACTTTTCCATTTCCTAAATAGTTTTTAGGTTTTTTAGCTTCACGTTCTTCTTTAGTTTGTGAATCAGTTATAGCTACATTATTACCATATCTTGTTTCATCTTGAATAGATATTGTAAAGTTGTAATAAATTGGTGTTTTACCTTCAGCATCTGGTCTGCCTTTAATAAATTTTTCTTTAGGTAATTTATCTACCCTGATACTTGCATTAATTAGTGAACTCATAGTTATTGATTTTTATTTATTGTTAAATTATTTAATTGTTTTTCTATATCATCAGACATATTCCATTTTTCCTTTATGTCTTTTATTGTGTATTCACCAGAAATTATAGCATTTTCACAATTTTTTATATCATTCTTTTTTAATAACCAATTTTTTGGTTTTGGTTTTGGTTTTGTTTTTACTGCTAAATTACCATCATCATCTACAGCTTGTAAGCCTAATAAAGATGCTAAAGTATATCTACGATAATAAGTTATTTCTGAACCTTTTTTTTGTGCATCTAATCCTTTAGTAAGTTTTAAAGAAGATTCAATTGATCCACCATCTAAATCTACTAATACAGTTCTTACATATTCATCTGTGATAGGCTGAACTAAACATATTTTATGTTTTTCAAATAATGGATCTAGTTGTTTTATTAGTGAATTAATGTCAAAATATTTTGACCTGTAAAAAGGGTTTGAAGCATCTTTGCTTATTGTACCTATTTCTTTTCTTAATTGAAATATTTTATGATATATATTATTTTTCATTTATCTGTTTTTTTGATTTGTAATTACTTCTAATTGTGCTTCTAGAAATTTAACTTTACTAGTTAAGGCTTCTACTTTATACTTATATTCTAATAATAAAGTATCTTTTGTCTGATGTGAATAATTTTCTCTGAAAGTTGCAAACATTATTCTATGTGTGTTAAAGTTGATTTTAACCAGAATATCTTATTTTCAAATAATTTCTGATTTTTTGTATCTCCCATCATAGATGCGTGTGAATGCATCAATTCTAATGTTTTGATTTCTTTTTCAATGTCTTGCTTTTGTGTTTGTAATGCCATTTTTAAATGTTTTTATAAATTAAACTTAAACAAATATAAACAAAATTGTTAATAAAACAAAAATAGGCACAAAAAAAAAGGATTAATTAAATTAACCCCCTTCTTTCATTAAAGACAAAACAAACAGAATACTGTAAAGATATACTATTCCATTAAATCTACAAAATTTTTATACCTTAATATCATTTCTTCTATCTCTGGGTTAGTTAGTTTAATTATTTGTTTAGCTTTTAAGTGTAATCTTTCAGCAGTTCCTGAACCATATTTAATATCTAGTTTATTACCAAATACATACTGTTCTCCATACTTAAATACATTACAACCTGCACATTGAACTTGACAGTTTATTTCATCCCATCTAGTTGAATAGTGTTTACGACTTTGAAAATGTCCATTCTGTAGTTTTTTCCAATGATCCTTTTTACCACAAGTAATACAGGTTGCTATATCATTTACTGCATTTTTTCTTCTAATATATATACTAAATATAGTA
>Ga0098038_1000306_pt1 | contig 22675 bp, 49 predicted proteins | sample 5B_taG_FD_75051 | JGI IMG/M metagenome (GOLD analysis project Ga0098038, IMG submission 75051) | Marine viral communities from the Subarctic Pacific Ocean - 5B_ETSP_OMZ_AT15132_CsCl metaG | ecosystem: Environmental > Aquatic > Marine > Oceanic | place: Pacific Ocean | collected 2015-01-08 | reverse complement strand
TATCTCCCTACAAGGGAAACGACGATGGCTTAACCAAGTATGGCTGGTCTAAGCTAGGAGGCGAATGTGCAGTAAAAATGTACGACAATTCGCTGATTTTGAGAGCTTGTATTTGTGACAAACCCTTTCCACACAAGAAGGCAGCATTAGACGTTAGAAAGAGTTTACTATTTAATGATGAAGCGGCAGAGATTATGTTAAAACTCTTGGAATATAAGGGTATAATAAATGTGGGGGGACCAGCGCAATCGGTTTACGATTTTGCGTATGGAAACGACCCAAGAACCGAAACTCTGAGTCGAGAAGATATCAAGGATGTTAATATCGCTCCTGATACGACGATGGACATCTCAAAATTAAAGAGTATACTAAAAACATGAAATCCGTAAAGCTTAATGTAGGTTGTGCATCAAGGATTCTTCCAGACTACATTAACATTGATCTAGACTCTCTAGAAGAAATTCGCAAAAGATACCCAAACATATCTGTGCCCGAGAGCGGCGAGTTTATGGTAGGCGATGTATTAAGTTTGGATTTTGATGATTCCTCTGTTGATGAAGTAAGAGCAGACGCTTTGGTGGAGCATCTATCGTTTCTTGAAGAGCCTAAGTTTTTTAATGAAGTTAAAAGGGTTTTAAAATCAGGGGGCATATTAAGATTCTCTGTTCCTGATTTTGAAGATGCCGTCCGCAAGTGGTTGGAGGCTGAAGATGATTGGAAGGACTTTTTTAGAAATGATGATGATGCCATAGCTGATAAACATTGGTTTGGTAACTACTCCTATTCCACAGACAATAGGTGGGGTTATCTAATGGCAAGTATTTTTGGTCCACAGAATGGAGTTGGACAATTTCACAAGAATGCGTATACTCAGAAGAAAATAGAGGCAATATGTAAAGCCCTTGATTTTGAGAAACCTAAGATAGAAAGGTTTTTGTGGAAGGGCGAGAGAGATTTAATGCTTCGCGTGGAGGTAAAGAAACTATGAGCTTTGTTAGAGACAACTTAACCGTTATAGTAACTATTAGGAATCGACGTAACACCCTTCCCCGTGTTATGAATTACTACAAGAAGTTTCCTGCAAACGTCATCTTTTTAGATAGCACAATCACAGGACCTTACCCGAACGCTCACATAGCGATGCCTAATCAATATAGACACGTTCCTGGAAAAACCTATGTACAAAAGCTTAATGATTGTTTAGCAGAAGTAAAAACAAAATACTCAGTTGTGGTTTGTGATGACGATTTCTTGGTGAGTGAAGGTATAGATTATTGCCTTGAGTTTCTAGAGAAGCATGATAATTACTCTGCTGTTAGAGGTCAGGAAGTAGCATTACTTGATGAGTTCTGTAGTTTTGAGACTTTGGACTTTTTGGTGGAGAGATTTGATCTTTTTGAATCTGATGATGTTAAGGAGCGTGTGCATAGAGCATGGACCTATTTCAATGGGGCCAATGTTCATAACATCATGCGGACTGATGTACAAAAAAAGATCCAAGAGTTTCACTTAGAGCATGATCAGTTTAATGCCATGATGATTTATGACAAGACTTTATCGTTTATCACAGCGTTATACGGAAACATTGCTACGTTGCCTGTTTTTTATATTGTCAGAAGCGATGAGTTAAGAGCGACCTCTTTGAATGTTGAGAATAGTGTATACACTAATGATGAGATTCAAGACTCTGAAGTGATAGAAAGAAAGGTTAAAGAAGCTAACGAACAAATTATAGATTGGAAGCCTCATCTTAAGTTTAGGAAAGACTTTTTAGATTGCGAAACTAAACCCTTAGAGGACTTAGCAGGTGTTGATCGTGATTACATAGAGGAGATGCATAGCAATCTTTGCAGTAGTGAGATTAGAGATGCAAGAATGGATGAGATTTTAGAAAATTACGATGTGTTTTATCCTAGGGTTCATAAATTACATGGTATGCCTTTATTGTTTAGGGCAGGTTCTGGAGGAGATTTATTAGGCAAATCGGAAGCCTATGAGTCTGAAGAGGCAACCGCTGCATATTTTACAAGGTTTAGAAACGGCGGTAATCAAGCTAGAGACCTTTACCCTGTTCTGGCAGATAAAAATGTACGAGCTTTAAATGACATCATCAGATATGTTAAGGCTTTCCCGCTATGAATCAACCTCAAATATTTAAAGATGCTTGGACTGCAAGAGAAAGTGTAGACACTAGACCTCATTATGTAAGAAATATAATCATGGTCAACGCTGATGAGTTTTACGATAAAGTTGTCAACGCTACAGAGAAAGAAGCTTTTGATTTAGTTGAGTCCATTTACAGCGGAGATGCATACATTCTTAAGGATGCTTTTGATTCAGAGTTTATAGAGGAACTAAAGGCTAAGGTTTTTGCTTGGTCTAATGATACGGAAAGCAAAGCTTATGAGATGAGAGATGGTTGTCCTGATTACCATTGCGTGTATGATAAACCCCAAGGCCCTGTAGGTGGTTACACAAGTCTAGAACATTCATATGTATTTTTTAGGCATAATAAAAACCCCCTTGACGTTTTCCTACCCATAGACAAGTATTGGCAAGCAGTTAAGGTTTTGAGTGGTCAAGATAAGGATGCTTATAAAAATAATGTCCCTTCTGACGGATTAATAGACCGAGTAACTTTTTTGCAATACCCAATAAATAAGGGTAAGATCACAAAGCACTTTGATTCACCCAAGTCTCAAAAATTACTCCTCGGAATGTTAATGTCTCAGATAGGTCAGGACTATGATTACGGTAAAAACGGTTTTTACTTAGTAGATAGTAAGCAGAGAAAAATATACATTGAGAACGTCTGCAAAAAAGGCGATTTCATTTGTGTCTATCCTACAATGTATCATGGAGTGCCCACGGTATCTAAAGGCGATAGAGGTTTAACGCAACGCTGGGACTCAACAGACGGTCGTTGGTATTTACAATGTTATACAGCAGAATCACATGAGGTAGATGGACGAGAATACTCTACAGCAGTAAAAGACGAAGCAGGGCATGGACCCATGGCAAACCATATAAAATGAAAGATAATAATTTAACACTATTCTTAATATTGAAAGATAGGCCGTTCTTTACTGAGCGTCTGATGCAGTTCATGAACTTCGTTCAATACCCCTTTAAACTAATTATTGCGGATGGAGGTAAAGATAAAGAGATTCAAACTTTACTGGAGGATGAGCAAACTTACCCAAATGTAGACTATGAATATATTAGATGTCCCATAGATAAAACCTTAGATGATTTTCATGAGAAGATGGCTAACACTATTGATAGAATAGACACGCCGATAACTTCTGTAATTGATAACGATGATTTACTAATCCAGGAAGGATACTATAAGTGTTTACAGTTCTTAAAGGATAATCCAGGCTATAGTTCTGCTAGAGGTAGAATGTCCTCCATGGGCGTTAATCATCATGAAGGTTCACCTGCTGAACTTAGAGGAGTATGTGGAAATCTAATAATTCAAAGCAATATGTATTCTAAGTACATGGATGATATTGTAGGTGACACAGCTAAGCAAAGATTTAAGGATCAAACAACACATTTCCATGGAAACTGGCACAACCTGACAAGAACTAATCATGTTCAAGCCTGTTGGAAAATGTTAAATGTCATCAAGCCTGAAAACATGAGGTTTACCGAACAGGTGACAGGTTATATAAATACTTTGTGGGGTGATAGCCATAGAGGTGATTTTGATTGGATGCTACATGAGAACAGCCAAAGAATCATGACCCAAGGTGTTCCTCTTAGCTCACATTTCCCTAAACAAGTAGACTGGTTAGAAATTGATTGTTGGGCAAGCGACTTTAATAAAATGACAGAGCTTATGGGTGTTGCCATCTCGGAGTACGATGATACGCCAGTATCAGAAGCTATGGATTATTTTGCGGAGACATACCCTCTTAAGTTCTTAGGCTCAGAAAATGAAAAGCATATCCCTTTGTTTAGAGAAAAAATAAACGAGGCGAAAAAATTAGGCTACTCCGAGAAGAGAATCGAAGAGTTAACACAAGTTGTAAGGAAATACAACATTAAAGATTTACCTCAAGTTGGAGATCTTGGTTTTAGTCCTTTAACCACTCTTTTAGAGCAGACGTTAATGGCTAACTTTTTAGCAGGAATGATACATCAGTACAATGGAACAAACTACCCCCTCAGAGGAAAGCTATTGTCAAGAAATAATTAAGCAGGTTCGAAAGGATGGGATTTGTATTTTAGGTGACTCCTTACTAAGTGAGGACCAGCTAAGTTTCTTTCTTTCCACCTTAGATAAATTATCAAAAGAGGATAGTGATTATAAGTTTGGCAAAGCTTACAATGCAGGTAATGTCCACGACTGGAACGGGACAAAAATAACCTCTTTATGTAACAGTCCTCTGATGACAGGATGTATTCATGAATTTTTTGGAAAGCAAATTGTAGCTGAGATCTTCTTTACTCATGAGTATAAAAATGATGAAGGTTTAGATAGAAATGCATATCTGCATTTTGATAGAATACCTAGCTTAAAGTTCTTTATTTATTTAACTGATTGTCTTGATGAAAGTGGAGCGTTTCACTTTATTCCAGGCTCACATCATCTAGGTAGAGAGTTAAGATTAAAAGGCCAACAAAACTATTTAACTGATTTTGATGCTAACAGGAAGGACTATGATGAAAAGAAGAACAGGCTTGAGGTTGATTTCCCTGAGCTAGGGTTTACAAAAAAAGACGCTATTCCTCTTACAGGAAAAGCAGGTACTATGTTCGTCTTTAACACCGATATGTTTCATTTTGGAGGTGAGATTAAAGATGGAGAAGAAAGAAAAGTAATGAGGATACATTTAAGGAATACAATATGAAAACAGCTTTAGTATGTGGAGCGGGTGGCTTCATTGGAGGACATCTAGTAAAGAGACTTTTAGGCGAAGGTTATCGGGTTGTTGCGGTAGATATAAAACCTAGGACCGAATGGGAGCAGGTTCACGCCGAGGCCAAGAACATGGGTAACTATGATTTAAGAACCCCGTTTATTGTTGACAACTTGATTGGTGTTGAAAAACCTGATGAGCTATATCAGTTGGCAGCAGATATGGGAGGAGCAGGATATCTGTTTACAGGTGAGCATGATGCTGATGTGATGCATAATTCAGCCGCAATAAATTTAAACGTGTCTCATGCTATTGCGAACATGTGCCAAAAGTGCAAAGTCTTTTACTCCTCTTCAGCGTGTATATACCCTAAGCATAATCAAGAGGATCCAGACAATCCAAATTGTGAGGAAAGCTCGGCGTACCCTTCAAACCCTGATTCAGAGTATGGCTGGGAAAAACTATTCTCAGAGCGTTTGTGGAGGTCCTTTGCTAGGAATTATGAACTTGATGTTAGGATAGCTAGATTCCATAATATTTTTGGTCCCGAGGGAACCTGGGATGGAGGTAAAGAGAAAGCTCCTGCCGCAATGTGTAGAAAAGTAGCCATGGCTCAATGGGATCCAGAAGAGGGTTTGTCCATTGATGTATGGGGACCAGGAACACAAACTAGGTCTTTCCTTTACATTGACGAATGCTTGGAAGCAGTCAGAAGATTAATGGACTCTGATGTGGAGGAAGTTGTTAACATTGGATCGGATGAGATGATTTCAATTAATGGTTTAGCTAATATGGCTGCTGAAATTAGCGGCAAAAATATTATCATTAGAAACATTGATGGTCCAGTAGGTGTTAATGGCAGGAACAGCGATAATACGCTTATTAAAGAACTTCTTGGTTGGGCTCCATCTATGCCTCTCAGAGAGGGTATGGAAAAAACGTATAATTGGATCTCAAAACAAGTAGAAGAGACCTATAATATTCCCCAAGGAGATTGATATGCCCGTATATAATTGGCACTGTAAAAAATGTGATATGGTTTTTGAGATTTTTCAAAGTATGACCGAGAGAGATCAAGACCCCCCCACCCATTGTGAGGATTGTGACCCCGAGATGGTGGAAGAGGGAACCTTGAGTCAGGTTCACTTTAAAGGTAGCTTACCTAAGTTTAGGATTAGAGGCCAAGGCGCATTCTATCCTGATAAAATGCAATGATTGATTTAGATGACCCGTCTGCTCCGATGCGGATAGCAATTAAAGAATCTTATAAGTCAAATCACAGGTTTAAACTTGGGGCCTGTATAGCCAAAGGAAAAAGGGTTTTAAGCAGAGCCCACAACACACGAAAGACTCATCCCAAGTTTGGGTCAGGACAGTATCAAACCCTTCATGCCGAGAGCTACGCAATCTACAAAGCAGTACGTCAAGGCATAAACCTGGAAGGCACAAAACTTTATGTTTATCGGCACAATAATAACCTCGCCAAACCTTGTCCTTGTTGTATGGGACTCATCCATAAATATGGAATAAAAGAAGTTATTTATAGTGGTTAAATATAAGTCAAATCTATAATAATATATGAACAAAGATGTAATAAAAAGACTGAAGAATGCTGGGTTACTATCAGAACAGGCTCACGATTTAGGGTTTGTTTCTACTGGAAGCTATGCGCTTAATAAGATCATCTCAGGTGATTACATGAAAGGGATTCCCATTGGTATGATTACTCAATTCCATGGAGAAGCCTCAACCGCAAAAACTGTATTTGCCACACACATTTTAAAAGAGGCACAAAGTAAGGGTTACTATTCGATGTTAGTTGATAGTGAAAATGCATACAATCCTACTTTTGCTAAACAACTTGGAGTTGATCCTGAACGCTTGATTTACTCCACTCCTGAAACTCTGGAAGAGAGCTTTCAAGTTATGGAGGAGACAATCAACTCGATTAGAGAAGCTGACCCAGACACACCTATTGTTATTGCATATGACAGTATTGCTGTGTCTCCTTCTAAAGCCGAGTATGATGCCGAAAACTATGACGGGAATAATATGCAGGGCGCAATAAGAGCAAAAGCTACTGGAGCTTGTTTGAGAAAGATCAATCCCCTCATGCGTAAGCATAAGGTTGCTCTTGTTGTAATTAATCAAATCAGAAGTAAAGTTGGTGTGATGTACGGTAACCCTGAAACCATGGCAGCAGGAGGCAAGTCGTTAGACTATTACTTGGGAGTAAACCTGAAGTGCATCTCTAATAAGACTGCTGACCTTGTTCGAGATGATAATAAACAGGTCATCGGTATCACAGGAACAGTAAGGAATACGAAGAACAAAGTTTCTATTCCCTTTAGGGAGTGTGATTTTGAGTTGATGTACGATGAGGGGTTGAACGCTTGTGCAGGGATGCTAAAGCAGTTAGTCCTAGACAATGTTGTGGATCAAAGTGGAGCATGGTATAGTTGGAACGGTGTTAAGTTCCAACGCAAGGAGTTTGATAATAGCTTTCCAAGCGGTGAAAAGTTTGCAGGACTCAGAGAAGCGGTGGGCGTAGAGGCCCAACCCGTTGGCAGTAAAGAGCTTAGAGCGAGTTAAAAATTAATCGCAGTTTAAGTTTGTAATACATAGATAATAGGGTATAATATGACGATGAAAGACAAAGATGATAGCTTCTTTGGTGTGCTGAGTAACATCATAGATGAAGCCTTTTCCAAAGTGTTTACAGATAAGCAGGAAGAATCTCTCCCTGCCTCCCCAAAGTATGCATCTATTGAAGAGTATACTTCGGCAACGGGTAAGAGATTCCGAATGAGTAAGCAACAAAAGGAAAGGGGTTTAAGTAGACAAGAAGCGTTCGCAGAACTACATTTAAACGAGGAAAAATAATTATGATTCTAACTAAAGAAAACAACCCCGCAATTTTCGCAGAAAAAGCCGCTCCCACAGTTTCCGAGAAGTACACCTTTATTCCTACTACTAGGATCCTTGGTGTTCTGGAGGATCAAGGGTGGGTTCCCACAGAGGTATCACAGGTTAATTCTCATCAAGAGAGCAACAAGCAATTTGCGAAGCACCTTATTCGCTTGCGTCGAGATGAGGCTATTTCACCTGAAGTAGACAAGACGATTCCTGAGATCGTTCTGTTCAACTCTCACAATGGCAAATCTAACTATGACCTCCGCATGGGTCTTTACCGTTTCGTTTGCTCTAACGGAATGGTTGTGAGTGACCAAGAGTTCGGATCAATTAAGATTCGTCACATGGGTTACACAGATGAGCAGGTTATTAAAGCCTCTCAGGAGTTTATTGATAACAGCACTCGCATTATGAATGTTGTCAACGAATGGCAGGAGATTAATCTGGATCGTGACCAGATGCGTTCCTTTGGGCGTGATGCTGCTAAGTTGCGCTTTGAGGATCCTGATGACCTTACCGTCAACACCGTCCTACAGGCCCGTAGAGGTGAGGACATGGGCTCTGATCTTTGGACTGTGTTTAACAGGACGCAGGAGAACCTTATTCAAGGAGGGTTCCTAGTTACTAACGGTCGCCGCAGGAGCCGTAAGATTACTAATATTGATAAAAATATTGCTATCAATACTAGCCTTTGGGATATCGCCAGTAGCTATTCCAACAATTAGTTAAACTAACCCTCGTTAAGTAACCTAAATACTTAACGGGGGTTAATTTATACTTATGCGTAAAAAATACAATTTTAGGCAACCATTAGGCAAAGACTTAAATGGTCTTTACATTACCGCTGCACAGATGCAGTTTTTTCTCAACCGTAGAAACGGAGAGCGGTATTTTATTGAGGGTGATTCTAAATTTTTTGAACACTTCTACAAATGCGCGGTTTATAATATTGTCTGGGATATGTTAGAAGAAGATCCAGGCTGTGCTACTCTTTTTTGGGATGAGACTCAAGAAACTGTAGGCATTAAGTTTCCTATAGATGGAAAAGTAATGAAGGAATTAAAAAGAAAGAAACTACAAACATACTTTGAAGAGGATGAACTATGAAATACTTAAAAATGTTAGGGTTTTATTCATGCGAGCTTCTTGGCTCCATGCTTAATTTCCTATGTTCTTGTTTTGGTTACTATCCTTCCTTAGATTTAGGTGTTCGTTTTCTAATTTTGTTAGAAAGCAAGAGAGTTGTTAGCGAGACTTTGGATCGACAGGAAGACAGGGATAAAAAAGAGGCAGAGGCCAAAAAGTTAGAGTTAGAAGCGAGGAATGGTTTTGGGGAAGACGTATAAAACCCAGAGCAATAAACTCAAATGGAAGCCAAAGGCTAATAAAAACAATGTAAAAAAAGCCTTAAAATCAACCATAAAAAAAGCTAATCATGACGATTGTGTCTATGATGATATAGAAGAGGTGGAGGACAACTTTGAAAAATTTGAACGAAAGCGTTGAGTATTCCATACCTACATACAATAGGGTCTTTAAGTTTGATATCTCATGTGAGAATATCAAGCGAATGATCTCATTTATGATCGAGAGAGATACAGAAAATGCCAAAGGAATACATATTAAAGAGACCAGTCTTAGATCAAAATAGACTGCAAAAATACGCTAAAAAGATACTTGATGAATCTTCTGATGACCGTCAGTTAGCCCTAGATGCTTACAGATACTTCAAAGATATGGTTGATGAGAACCCTCAAGACTCTGTAGCAAAACAACAAATGACTGACTGTTTAAAATTAGCTCAGTCATCAAAAACAAGTGCTTTAAAAGTTATGGATTTACTTATAAAGTACGAATCTGCAAACAATAAAACCGAATCTGCTACACCTACTTCTTTATTCAACAGAATAGAAGAGTTAGCCAATGAAAAGTAAAACCTTTAAGTTATTTTGTAAAGAGTTAGACGAGATTATATCTGTAAAGAGTTTTGATCTTGAAGAAGAAGAACACGTTTACTCTGAATTAAAAACATTCTTATCACAAATCCCAGCATCGTTTGGGGTTTTTGAGTATAAAAAGAAAGTTATTGATGTTCTGTTAATAGATGCAAGTTCTTACTATACGTTTGAACACTCAGATATAGAGGTAGATGATTCTCTTATGAAAGAGGTCATTACCGCTCTATACAGCACTATAATTCAAGCATATCCTCACTTTGAGTTTGAGTTTATCTGCAATGATATTAATAATACCATTGCTTTTGAGCATATGAGAAGCGTGTTTAAAAAACATATCGAGGGTTTTGAAGAGGTCGCAAAGTCTACTAAAGTTAGAAAAATTAGAAACCTAGCAGACCTAGTTAAATTATCATACACTTTAAGTAAGGAAGTTATTGGACAGAAAGAGGCGTGTGATAAAACTGTTGACGCGATTAAACTAATAGCGGCAGGTATTGATAAGTTTAGCTCCTTATTTTACATTGGCCCCACAGGGGTGGGAAAAACAAAGCTGGCTAAAATTCTAGGTGAATCTTATTCTGGTAACTTCTTTAAGGTTAACTGTGGCGAGTATTCCTCGGCTCACGATTATGCTAAATTGATTGGAGCGCCTCCAGGTTATGTTGGTCATAGTGAAACTAGTTTATTGGGAGAGAAAGCAGAGAAATCTAATGCATGGGTTATTCTTTTTGATGAGATAGAAAAAGCAAACTCAAAGTTCTTTGATTTTCTGCTGTCTATTTTAGACGATGGCACTTGCACAGATAACATGGGAAACACCTTAGATTTTTCTGAATCTATTTTTATATTCACCACTAATGAAGGGGTCCAAGATAACAGGCTTGGTGACACTAGAATGGGATTCTCAAAAGAAAAAATTACCTATGAAGGTAGTCAGGACATCATTTTAGACTCCATTAAGAAAAAGTTCGCTCCTGAGTTTATGAACCGATTGGATCACTTCATATTCTTCAACCGATTGAACGAAGATGAATTAGTTAATGTAGCAAAACTGGAGATGGATCATCTACCAGTAAGAAAGAATAAAGGGCTTCTTAAATACATCGTTAGTAATTCTAATCATGAAGAGTATGGTGCTAGAAATATATCAAAGTTCATAAAAAATAATGTATCAACTTTAATAGCAGACGCTATTTTAAAGAAGAAAATACCTACTGGCAAGGGTAGATATTATACCTTCAAGATCAAAAATAATGATCTTTACATTTCAAATATAGAGGAGAATTCAAATGACACGATTAGCAGACAGACTGAGAGCTAGAAGGAAAGGGTGGCAAAAAGAGGAAGCACAAGAGGCTCCTGCCGTTACCGAAGAAAAAAAAGCAAAAAAGACAAGTAAGAAAAGCAAGTAAGGGCTATAATATATCCCTGATGGGCAACACGCTCATCACTTGTTCTTTTATTTCTTTTGAGAGAGAGGCCGTGTCGAGCGGAAAATAACCTCTCTCTCAATTTATTTAGGGCCAGTAGCTCAGTCGGTTAGAGCGCAGTCCTTATAAGGCTGTAGTCGCTGGTTCAAGTCCAGCTTGGCCTACCAAGACAGGAAAAAAACTATGAATGAATTAAATAAAAAATATCTTAATAAATTGTTGGAAGGAGCCGAACAGGGTCTTGAACAACTAGACGGTGCTGTTAATCAGCTTAAATCTCAACTGGATCAGATGATGGAACAGCGAGAAGAGATGGTTACTGCTGAGAAAGAGTTGAAAAAACTTCTTGGTGTTGAGGGTGATTCCGATGAAGAGTGATGACCCTAGCTACATCCCCATGATTGAAAACATTAGGGAGATGCTAAAGAATACTATCTTTGCTCATCCAGAAGATGTTGCAGCAATGGTAAAAGCATCCACACCAAAGAAGAAGAAGTGAGTGTTATCCCCGATAGCTCAGTTGGTAGAGCATTCGGCTGTTAACCGAAGGGTCCGAGGTTCAAGTCCTCGTCGGGGAGCCATGCATAGTTACATACTTAGAAACAGAGAACGATTGGCAAAAATATATGGGATGGTAGCCCAATCGGCAGAGGCAACAGACTTAAAATCTGTCAAGTGTGGGTTCGAGTCCCATCCATCCTACCAATACAGCTTGAATTAAAATGTACGAATATAAAATAAAATCAGTAGACCACCTTGTCGATGGTGATACCTTCGACTGCACCGTGGACCTAGGGTTCAACATCTCACACAAAATCAGAGTGAGGATGTATGGAATTAACACTCCTGAGAGTAGGACTAGGGATCTGGAGGAAAAGGCTAGAGGATTAGCAAGCAAGAAGAGGCTTACTGAATTGTTGGAGCAGCATGAAGGTAATCTTATCTTGCAAACCAACAAGAAAGGTAAGTACGGAAGGTATTTGGGCACTATCTTTGCTGATCAGAATGCAGGAGATGGGCAGGAACAAACGAATATTAACAGGCAACTAATTGAAGAAGGTTACGCAGTAGAGTATTTCGGTGGCAAGCGATAATTATAACAGAGAAGAGTATCTAAAGAAGTGGAACCCTACAGTCGATTACAGAAAGAACCCTCACCTTTACCAAATAGGTAAAGGGCAGCAAGGTGTTCTAATCTGTGAGCCTTATAAGAGTGAGATTCTCGCTCATTGGCGATTTAAAACACCTGATAAAGCAATTGTGTCTGCACAAAAAATCTATGAGATGTTTGAAGATTACCTGGAGCAGAGTGATTTTGTTGGGGCAGACATGGCTAAGAAGTATCTCCATATGGGTTTCACTCGTTCTAGAAGATATGCTAATCATAAGAGTGGACTGAAGTATGCTAAAGATGGTAGCGTGTTACCGCAAGAGGCTGATGCACTAATATCAAAGAAAGCTCAGTCTGCTGCAATATTTAAGAGTTATTGGGTGGATGCACGGGAAAATCCTGTATATCTTGAGATGAAAACAAGACACAAAAGCACCCATAGCATAATTGGATAATGCAACGGACTTCTAATCCGTAGATTTCAGGTTCAAGTCCTGATGGGTGTACCATTTTTTGAGCTATAATGTTAAGGTGCATAAACTAGAGTTTAAAATCCATAGAAACATAGATCAGTTCGATCCAGAAGAGGTTGAGTACTGGGTTTATGAGGAAGTAGTAAAAGTTGACAAAAGGCAAAATTATGTAGTAATAATGATGCAAGACAGGTCAGCTATCATCCCAATGAATTGGGTTGTTGAAGTTAGAGAAATTTAAGGAGTTATTATGTTAGAAGTTATTGTTAATTATATGGATGGAAGCGTTGAAACGTATTCAATCCTTACTTATTTGAAAGGCGAGCGTTATTGGCAGCTACTCACCAGCGATGGTGTTACCGTTAGCATTCCTGACCATTCAGTAAAGAAGATTGAAGTTCATCAAGTAAATCAACCTGATGCCGAATCAAAGTAGACTAGATAAAGTTTACCTTCAAATGGCTGAAAGCCTTTCTTCTCTTTCGTATGCAGAGAGAAGGAAGGTTGGTTGTTTGATCGTAAAAGACACACAAATCATATCTGAGGGTTACAATGGAACACCTAGGGGCTTTGATAATAGTTGTGAATATGTTGACCATGTTGACCACTACTACACCAAGCCAGAAGTCCTTCATGCGGAATCCAACGCAATCACTAAACTTGCTCGTTCTACTAATTCATCCCAAGGCGCGACATTATATGTTACTTGTAGCCCTTGTTTTGATTGTGCAAAACTCATAGCACAAGCAGGTATAGTTCGAGTGGTCTATCGTGATTTGTACACAAATAAGAATTGTATGGAAGCGTTGTACCTGTTAAAGAAAGCAGGTGTCACAGTAGTTCAAATGGCAACAACGGATGAAATTTCCGCTAAAAATGCTTGACTCAGAGGGTTCTGGTGGTATAATACTCGCATGATTACGAATGAGCAATGGTCGCTGATAGACCAAAAGTATGGAAGGCTACTAACCACAATCTGTAACAACATTTCTGGTGACATAGCTATCGCAAGTTTCGATGATAACCTACAAGACTTGAGGATCGCTACAATGGAAGCGGTATCAGGGTTTGCAAAAAAGGAAGGTAAGACCTTTGATGATTTTTGGGGGACCACAGGGTTCAACAAATACATGAAGACTTGTTTATGGAACCTGAAGAACAAGAAGGGTGCAAGGATAAGCAAGAGATACAACATCAACAAGAATACGGTTGACATTACGGAGTACAATGAGATCTTGATGGCTGAAAATCAGGACTCCTCCAGCGTGTCCACCTTTACCAACTTCTTTCAAGGGACTCAAGACAAACTTAGCGAAGAGCAGAAAAACTTAATCAGTACAGTTGAGAAGAATCCAAAACTTGTGAAGGGGAGCGGTACGATTAATGTCCGACAATTATCACAGGAATTAGGTTGTTGCTCGGCAAAAACAAAGAAGATTCTCGATTCAATCCGAACACAAATAAACTTAGAGCTATGAAAGATTTAGAAAGCAAAAGAAAAGAACTAGAAAGTAAGTATCAGCGTATGCTTGATGCACACACAAAGAAAGCTCATATTGGAAGCGAAGGCGCACACTATGATTCAGCTATGGCTATAAAGGCTATTTACGAAGAGCTTTTTATTGTTTCTGAGAAACTAGGCAAGCCTATTCCTGTGTGGTTTTAATGGCGATACAGGCTTTTATTCATGATTGTGCTTGTAAGATGCTAGGAGTAAAAGAGATACCTCTAGGTCTTCGTAACTATCTTGATGATATTGAGATGTATGCTAATCTTGTTGAGGGGACTGTTTCCTCTAGGCAGATTGTAGCATTAGCTTTGGTTTCTTATGCTAAACTTCATAAGTTGGAGAATAACATGGAAACCTTGGATTGGAATGATTTAATAGAAAAGGAAAAAACAAATGAGTGATAGTAATATTTTTTCAGAGTTAGGAGATGCAGTTGGAGATCTTGTACACGATAAGCAACGGGCTTATGGCGATTCTTTTGGTAGGAGCGGTGAGTGTCTACGTCAGATGTTCCCAGAAGGAATCAACACCGATCAATACGACGATCTCCTTACTATTGCTAGGATTCTTGATAAACTTTTTAGGTTGGCAAACGATCCCTCTGCTTTTGACGAGAATCCCTATAGAGATATTGTGGGATATGCGCTTCTCGGAATGAATCGTCATTTGGGACAGAGTTCTGAAGAGTTGCCTACGTTAGAAAAGTTTGAATCATTCTCTGAGTCACAGTTGGCATAATGTTTCTCAACGCAAGCATTCCAGAATTCTACTGTCTGGCAAGAAAAGAATTCTTTTATAATTTAGAGAGGGGCTTTGGTGAGTATGTGCCAATTATGGTTTTTGGTGCGAGATCCAGAGCAGGAAGAGCTTTAGAGTTTCATGTAATGACTGACTCAGGTATGCAATTCTTAGGATTACCTGTTCATGCTCTGTGTTCTAAACCTTGTGATAAACCTGAGCTTGTTAATGTTGCACTATGGGATTGTTTTGGTGAAGAATTTACTGTAACCAAGTTTGATTTTCTTGAAGACCTCAGATGCCAGTATAAAAGTGAGGATGGTAAGCTATATAAAGGACAATACAAAATGACGTTCGACTGGACAAACAACGCCTTTTCTGACGAACCTAGTCAGCGTAAGAACGCTCACCTAATTGAACTTGATAGTGGCAACTATGCTCTTCAACCAAATAACAGAACTTTGTGGAGAGATCCTTCCTTTACAATAGAGAAGCCTTCTTTAGATTGGAAAGTAAACACACACGTTTTTTCATCAGAGAAGATGATTAAACGAGAGAAGGGTGATGATTTCTTTTACAACTAGCAGTTCCACTTCTTCAAAGAAAGACTGAGACGATCCTTGCCTGTATTGTTACTGGCTTTCTGTCTCTTTCTCATGCCACTCATGCGAGCGCAGAAAGACTTTCTCCTGTTTGCTGCTTTACTTCCCTTCTTGAGCTTAGAAGGTTTGGTTGTTACTGCCATCTTTAACTTAGAACCTGGGTTTGCTGCTCTGTAAGATGCCACTCCCTTTCTGTTTAGTCCACCTTTAGGATCTTTACCAGACTTCTTTTGCCATGCTGCAACCTCATTTAGCATATCGGCCATTTTTGCGTAGCTTCCTTCCTTAACACAGGAACCTTTAGCATAAGGAGTGCCTACTGCTTTGTAGCCTGTCCAGCACCTCCCTTTCTTCTTTCCTTTACGCATGGTACTCTCATTAGTTTTTTTCTTACCACCTGGAGTTACCTTTCCGCTACAAACAGCACTAGCGTACATATTAGCGTAAGCGGAGGGGTAGACCTTAAACTTGCTCTTAGCTGCTGCCTTACCTCTCGCACATAATTTCTTTTCTATAAGTTGTCTAATAATATCTTCGTTCATTTTTCTGCTTCTCTTTGTGAATGTTTTAACATTAGTAGGCTTACCACCTGGGTTTCCAGCAGCCCTCTTTCTTTTAACAGCAGACGTTTTTTGTCCCTTACTCATACGAGCAGCCTTTGCAGCAGGAACACACTTAGGGTAACCGCTTCGCTTCTCTCCCTTTTGTCTACCACAAGGCTTGTAGCCTCCACCCTTCTTAGGGGCTCCAATATCAACCCACTTCTCTTTAACCCATTTTCTTAAATCTTCTTGAAGGTTATCCTCTGCCATAGACATCTTCTTAAGAGTTTTGGCTTGGGCTTTATGCATTCTGGATGCGCCTTTTAGTTGTTTTACTATTTTCTTTAGTTTTTTGTTTGACATATGAGGTTCCTTCTGGTATTATATAGGCCATGAACATATTCGTACTCGATAAAAATCCTTCAATTGCAGCAGCCATGCATTGCGACAAGCATTGCGTCAAAATGATCCTTGAGACTGCTCAGATGCTCTCGACTGCCCATCGTGTCTATAATACGCCTCAAGCAGAGAATGTCTACAAAAAAGCTCATTTAAATCATCCATGCACCAAATGGATACGAGAATCTGGTGCTAACTATCGCTGGGCTTGGAGGCTCTACCATGAGCTTTTGGTGGAGTTTACGAAGCGTCGAGGCAAGCACCATAAGTCTGGAGAGCTTATCCATGACCTAGCTCATACTCCTCATGGGATGCCCGAGATTGGCCTTACGCCCTTCGCCCAAGCGATGCCCATAGAGTACAAGAGATCGTGCGCTGTGGAGGCTTACAGAGCCTACTACATGGGCGACAAGGCTGAGATCGCTGAGTGGAACTGGGGTCGCCCTGCACCTGACTGGTTTTTTTCTAAAGTTTCTCTTGCATCTTAGTAAATCTGTGTTATAATAGGGACATGATGAAGACAAATGAGCAAATGCTTCGGGAGAAGTGGCCTGAGAGGGCTGAGAAGGCAGCAAATGGTAGCCGTAAGGAAGCCATTTACTTAATGTGTATCAACTGTATCGGCTCCTCCCAAGAGGCAAGAAAGTGTACTAGTGTAGAATGTTTCCTTCACCCCTACAGACCTGGAAATAAGAACGATGAGTAAACTTAGGAATGGCAAGTTGAACCATGGTGATCGAGTTGAGGTCTACCGTAACCTCCACAATGGCTGTATGTCCATCTGCAGGGATGGCAAGGTAGTGAAACACCTACAGCGTTGGCAGTCCCTCTACCTGAAAGATGTAAAGTTCGCTGTGCAACCTGCTGGTAGAGAAAAGGTGCGGAGTGAAGGTAGGAAGAATGTTCACGCATTCGTTAGGGGTACTGTTATTGCTCCTTCGACCATGAATCATACTACTGATGTGTTCAAAGAGAAGTGCAATGTGTGGGTCACTTACAACCCGTATCAGAACGACACATTTGTTGCAAATGTTCCTGACCCTGAAACCACTTTTACAACCTTCCAATCTATTCTCAAAGCTAACCTATTAACTATTAACCAAGGATACCTTTATGCCGCTATCTGAACGAATGAAACTAGAACAAGACAAGTCTCGCCTCCATGATGAGATGATGAATTCATTAGTGGCACTACGCAGGGCTGTGAGTGCATTTCATTCACTAGAAGATCACTACGACCTGAGCGAACAAACTATCGAGGCTGTGGATGGTTGGATCGAAAGAATTGATTATAGCTTGGACGGTGCAGGGTGTCTGATTACAGAATTAGAGGACTGGGCATTCGATGGAGATAGTTATCTTCTTATTGAGGAAGAGAACTACGAGGACCACAAAGACAAGGATGAACTGTAATGGATACTGAATTATTAAAATACAAGAAGCAGTTAGAGCTATTCACAGATGACCTGAAGGCTTTGGGTGAAGTTGATGATAGCCTTGCATACTTTCTTATTGATGAGACTGAGTGCTTTGATGACTGCCCAGAGATTGATAGAGCAAGACAGTTAGTTCAGGAAGCATACCAGATTATTACAGATTACCAAAAAGTACAACTCTTATGGGTTGAGGAGAGCAGCAAAGATGAGTAAGTGTGGATATTGTGGATTCGAGGGTAACATTGGTGAGCATACTGTGTTAGAGTGCAGGACCAAGAGCATTCCCAAAGTTCTTTATGAGCGAGCCTGTGTCTGGATGGCGAATGAGGAGAACCCAGAGGACTTCTATGAGTCTTTTGATGGTCAGGAAACAGGCATTCTCTCTGTTGAGGAGGCTGCCGAGGTTGAGCAGAAAGAAGAAGCATTCGATATTTTGTACGAGTTGACACAAATTTACCAAAGAGGAGAGTAGTATGGGATTCTTTTATGATGATCCAAGTGATGAAGAGATGATGGAGGCTATTCGAGCTACTGAGTGACTACATAATGTATGGGCTTATTTATTTTAGCAGTTATTATGTTTATCACAAATCTTTTAGGGGTGTACTTTACCTTCAAAACTTGGTATGGGAAACAATCCAATGATATACCCGTTCTCCTTGATGAGTTTGGGAATATCGAGATTGATGAGGAGCAGATGAAAAAGGATGCAGATAATTAAGTATTTAGTTTTATTTTTGTGGATAGAGGCTATTCTTCTTTTTTCCGTGGGTTGCTCATCACCTAGGAATAAGCGTGGGGACTGGATGGAGAACCTTTCAGGTCGAACTTATGAACCTATTAATTGGTGGAAGCGTAGAAGCCCCTACCAGTACAGTTATAAATCTACAAAAGAGATAAAAGAAGATTGGGAGCGTGTCTATAATGAAACGATGCGTAACTTGGACAAGAGAATCGCAGAATTAGAAAATGAAGATATACATTAGTGGACCCATCAGTCATGACCCTCATTTTGAGGATGCATTCAGCACAGCAGAACAGTACCTGAGTTATCTTGGGTATGATGTCGTTAACCCCGTAGACATTCCAGAAAGAGACTTTGATGGTCCTGACCGTGATGTTAAGAGGTGGCATTATTACATGAGAGAATCCATTAAGTTACTTATGGATTGCGATCAGATTTATATGCTTGAAGGATGGGAGAATAGTCGAGGCGCAAGATTGGAGCAAAAGATAGCACTTGAGCTTGCTATGCCTCGAATGTATGAGACGGAGGATATTGATCGTGTATGAGTGGAAGATTAGGGTAGCAAACAATTTAAAACATTTGGAGCAATTAGTTGAAGAGATTCAATCAGAGGGTTGGACAATCGAGAAGATTGATGTTAAGAGCGTATCGGTTGTGGCTTACAAAGCAAAGAAAGCGCGGCCAGACCTCCTCGTTGAAGACCAACCAAGAATGTCAGGAACAATGGTCGATGAAATCAGATACTACAGACCAAGAAACGAAGGACGAATTGAACCTGAAACCAATGACTGGGACAGGGGAGACTATGGACAGCAAGAAATTTGATGACTACGTTTGCGTTAGTGATTATTTGATGGACCAAGAAAGCTCTCTAAATAGTTGGAGAGCATTATTTAAAATGGCGAGCATGGGTTTCGCTGAAGTAGTTTGGGAAGATGGAGAGATTGCGATATGGGCTACAGAAGATCAAATAGTAGCCTTCAATGAACTAGACATAGACAATATAGAGGAGATTTAATATGTTAAATGTTATCAGAACAGCGTTAGGATTAACCTTTGTAGGTATTGTGGTACTCATGCTTATGAGTGCAGCACCTGTACAAAATAGAGAGGCACAAAACCCTCCCGTGATTAAAAGACTGTCAACCTTCAGGGGAGATCACTTCCCTGGGTTTGCGGAATTTCGTGTGCAGAAGTTTGAGCCAGATGATTTCGGTAACATTCACCCCAAAGGTGAGCCATATGAAATCCTTCTTAACGTAAACTACGTCACTAATGTGTATAGGTATGAGGATGCGAAGAAGACTGACCATTCCACACTTGCGTTTGTTACTTACGCTGATACTGCGTACCTTATTCGTCAGAACTATAAGGATGTTCTGAGTTCTATCAGAAAGGCTGCGGAGGCCCAAGTAAAATGAAAGAAATTATTATTTGTACTGTGATTGCGTTTACCATTGCAGCGATAGCAGGTAGCTGTATCTTTATTCGAGTAGTAGAGGATAAAGCAGGAGCACACAAACCTGCTCCTTGTTGCGAAGAAGAGCTACCTCCCCTAAGCCCTTTTGATCTTATCTCCGAGGAGGAGTAATGAAGTTTGAAATTACAGACAAGAGTATTAAGAACCTGTTCGCATTGTTTTTAGCACTTGGAGCAGCAAGTTACGGATGTATGTTTGCGACGTATGTTCTCTGGTTTTTAGGCATGGTTGATTAATGATTTCCTCTACATACTTGTATGGACAATAACTATCCAGAAATAAGGAAAACAGGTATGAAGTGGGTGATATTATATTTTATAGGGCTTTTTGCGTTCGCGCAGTTATTAGCAGGATGTGGTAATCCTGGAAAAGCCTTAAACTTTATAACACCAGATAGATTAGGTATAGGAATGTCACAAGGCAACATGAATGCATTTGGAGAATCAAATAAGTTCATGAAGAATCAGCCTAATGCCATGGAAATGGATTTTAGAGGAGAGACAGACGCTATCAACGTATGGTTAGAGTGGGACTTCCCTTCATGGTCAGAGCCTAGCGACTATGATAGATTTTTGCGCGAGAGAGTAAGAACACTACAACTAGAAAAGACTTTACTCGTAGTAGAGAAATCATTAAAGAAACAAAACGAAGTTATAGAAGAGAAAGAGAAGACAATAGAAAGAATAGACAGACAAAGTATGTGGCCCTATAAATTAACAGATCAGTACGGAACAGGTGGGGCTTAGTACTATATAACATAGAGTGTATAACCCACTCAAAAGGAGGTGATTGTGTCTAACGAATTACTTAAAAAAGCGGGGATAGGTTTACTAGCCCTACTAGTCGTATGCAATACTGTCCGTATCCAAGGAATGAAGAAGGAGTCTAGAAAGTCTAGAGAAGCCTTCACAGGAATGAGAGCTAGAATGGGAGAAGCCATGAAAATGCAACGCCCAGCTATAGGTCGAAGAGGGGATATGGAAAGAGGATCTAGACCCAACAAAGGGGAAGACTCCAAAAGAGGCAAACGACAAAAGCCAGAAGTCAAATGATTACTAAGTATAGTATTGATTTAAGACAATTCAATAATGGGGAGAGTGACAAGATCACTTTCCCCACTTTCGATCAATGCTTAATGTATGGAATACACAAACTCAAAGGAGCCATACGAGAAGGTACTTGTGTTGTTCAAGCTATACTAATAGAAGATGGACATGGAAGAAAGATAGTAGCATCACCTACTGAAGAAGAACTTGGAATGGAAGAAGAGATCCAAGAGATACCCAAAGCTAAACTACACACAAAGTATACCACACACAACATCAAGATTCAATTATACCATGACGATGACAATGATTGCAAGTGGATATGCCTATAAAAAAGGTAGAAAAAGATATTGTATTATGGGTCAATATGTGGTATAATACAATGGTGTGAGTGAGACAGCCAAAATCACAATACACACACGAAAGTAAATAAAAGATAGGAACGGTTTAGAATGACATATCATAAAAGTCAAATTACAACCAAGTACAAGTGTTATTAATGCTTTTTGCTTGACCCTCACACGAAAAATGAGAAATAAAACAATCAGAATAAGTGCAAATTTCGAATGGGATATAGTTCAAAAGGATTGGACAGAGTTGAAATCCCATCAAAAAACCGTGGAAAATGACATACAAAACAAGCTACAATATGACCCAACCTTTGTTTTCCATGTGCTAAATGATATTTCAGTTCCAAGTTTAAAGGGATTGAAAATTAATGGGAAGGTCAGAAAAGTCAAATTATGAGTGATGATTATCAGAAGTTCGATATTAATGAATTGCAAGGAAAAATGCGGGAGGTTACTAATCCCATCTATGTTCCCAACCCAGAGGAGATGCAATTAGATCAGATACCCACATTACAGAAGATGTTAACTGATCTACACTTTAAAATGATTGAGAAAGAAGCAGAACTAGATGTATTAAAGAGCCAGATCATTGCAATCAACTGTGCTATTAGTGCATTGGAAAAAGTCAAATCAGTAAGAGACGCATTTAAAGATAAATAATAGACCAAAGCTACCCCTCTACCTCTAATGAGGTATCCTGGAATCCCTTATAGGCCATCATGTAGCATGACATGATCACTTTAAACATAGTGTGAGCCATATGAGGGATTCCTTTTTTGTTTTCCCCTTAGAGAATCCTAAATTAAGGGCCTTTAAAGCCACATTTTTACTATTTTATAGTGCAATTTTGAAAATGCAATACAATTCTCTGATTTATTTTATGTGAGTCGTTGTAAGTCCTTGTGAATTCACTACTTATGTCGGGGCTCGCCGCCCCGCAATGGGCTTTCCTACTCCTTATCTTCATAAACTCCTGTGTAAATTATAATTTGCCCGTTCAAGTCTGTTTCAATTGTAGCCTCGGGGAAGTGCTCTAAAATTATTTCTAGCATTCTTTTCTCCTAGTGAGTT